>Ga0307441_1000009_pt1 | contig 101226 bp, 84 predicted proteins | sample SalMarWE160420MG_FD_202149 | JGI IMG/M metagenome (GOLD analysis project Ga0307441, IMG submission 202149) | Salt marsh sediment microbial communities from the Plum Island Ecosystem LTER, Massachusetts, United States - WE1604-20 | ecosystem: Environmental > Aquatic > Marine > Intertidal zone >... | reverse complement strand
AATAAAAAATGTTGTAGCAGTTTCCGGTACGGCACTTACCGAAGAACAGGTACAGTTAATATCACGTTATACTAAAAATGTAGTTCTCCTTTTTGATGCGGATACAGCAGGTATAAAAGCTTCTATGAGGAGTATTGAGCTTTTACTGAGGCGGGATATTGAAGTAAAGATCGCTTCTCTTCCTTCCGGCGAAGATCCCGATTCATTTGTGAATAATTACGGCAGAGAAAAGTTTGAAGAAATAATAAAGAAAGCTGAAAATTTTTTAGAATACCAAACCAGGTATTTCAGCAGCCAGGGAATGTTTGATGATCCTGCAAAGGCAGCTAATGCAATTAGAGAATTGGTAAAACCTGTTGCTATTATTTCCGATGAGATTAAGAGAAGCTTATTGATAAAATCAATTGCAAAGAATTTTGATCTTAGAGAAAGACTGCTTGAAACAGAACTTCAAAAAGCTATAAATGTACAAGGCAAACAAATCACCGGAGAAGAAAGAATTAGAGATAGAGAGATTGCAAAAAACAAAATTGTAATTGAGGAAAAAACCTCAAAAAAAGTATCTCCAAAAATTTATAATCTGGAAAGAGAAATTATAAAACTTCTCTTTGAAGGTAACGGCGAAATTGTTGAGTTTATTTCATATCATATTTCTCCCGAAGAATTTGCGGTTGATGCGCATTTAAAACTTGCTGCTTTGGTTTATGACGCATTTAGGAATAATGAAAGCATTGTAGCAGGCTCGTTAATAGGAAAAATTAACGATGAAGGTCTTCAATCATACGTTCAAGAACTAACATTTGAAAAATATGCAATAAGTAAAAATTGGGAAGAAATTTATCCGGGCGTACCTCAAGATCAAATTTTGCAGAAAGTTGCAAGGGATACTGTAAAAAAATTCAAAGTGGAAGAAATTGATTTTAAAATAAAAAATAATTTAAAATTGATTGAAGATGTCCAAGACGAAGAAGAAAGGGTCAACATAATGAAACTCAATCGGGATCTTGAGTTGGAAAAAACTTCAATTGCAAAAGATCTTGACGGAAATAATCTTAATTAAATTATAACTCCTTTATACTTAAAAACGAAAATCTAAAAAACATTTAACACTTAAATTAAAAATTTATTTTAATAAGGCTATTAATTTTATGAACAATACATTCCGGCAGGCTAAAACAGGAATTTTAATGATTGATATTTTACCGGATAAATGCGACTTCTGCGGATGCTGTGTGGGAGTTTGTCCTGAAGATGCAATTGAATTAAAGGAAGCAGAAATTTTTATAATCGATGAAAGGTGTACAAATTGCGCAAAATGTGTTTGGAGCTGCCCGATTGAAGTGATTAAGTTTAATCGGGAAGGAGTTTTAGTTTGATGTTAAAGCTGAGAAGAAATTAAAATGAAAACGGATTACGACATAATAGTCGTCGGTGCCGGACCCGCAGGTTCTATGGCTGCTAGATTTGCTGCCGAGCAGGGAGTATCGGTATTAATGCTTGAAAAAGACAGAGATGTAGGTTACCCGGTAAGATGCGGGGAAGCAATCAGCAAAGCAGGTGTAGAAGAATTTATCGAACCGCATGAAAAATGGATTACTGCCCGCATAAATAAATTTTCCTTAATCTCGCCTGACGGAACAGAAGCAGTAGTTGAATTTCAAGAGGCCGGCTATGTACTTGAACGCAGAATTTTTGATTATGAACTTGCAAAGTCTGCTGCAGTTGCCGGAGCCGAAATTTTAACCCGGGCTTATGTTAACGGCTTAATTATTAAAGATGATAAAGTAAGCGGTGTTAAATATGAATATAGAGGCGAGCAAAAAGAATTAAATGCAAAAATTGTTATCGGCGCTGACGGAGTAGAATCAAGAGTCGGGAGATGGGCAGGATTAAAAACTCATATTCACTTTAAAGATATGGAATGCTGTGTCCAGGTTACCGCTTCCAATATAAATAACCTTAATGCAAATACTCTATATTTTTATTTTGGAGAAAAGTATGCCCCGGGAGGTTACTTCTGGATTTTCCCTAAGGGAGGAAATATTGCTAATATCGGTCTGGGTATCAGCGGAATGGTGGGCAAGAAAAAATCAGCCTTGTCATACTTAAATGATTTTATGGGTGAAAATTATCCTGAAGTTCCGATTCTTACGTCTATTGCCGGAGGAGTTCCAAGTACCGTAACATTAGAGAAAATTTCAGCGCCGGGGCTTTTGTTAGTTGGAGATGCTGCAAGGCAGGTTAATCCTCTTAGCGGCGGGGGAATAGCAAGCGGAATGATCGGCGGAAGTATTGCCGGAAGAATTGCGGGCGAAGCAATTAAAATGAATAAGCTTGATCATATTTTAAATTACGACAAAGAATGGCATAACCGGCTCGGCAAGCGACACGAAATATTCGAACGAATAAAAAACGGAATTTATAATTTCAGCGATGAAAAATTTAATAATATTGCACATGCATTTAATAAAGTACCTTACAACAAAAGAAGTCTTGGCAGATTGTTTACTACGGCTTTAATTAATCAGCCGTCTTTGCTGGTAGATATAGCAAAAGTATTTGTTGTTTAATTTCCCATAATATATTTTTTAAGGAATGGATTAAAAAAATCATACTGGAAAGAATTTTAATGTTATATTGAAAAAGTAAATCTTAAATCCTCAAAATGTTTTGTTCTTTTAATTTAAAATAAAAGGACCTTTAAAATGACGAGAACTTTAAAAAGAAAATCTAAAAAAGTAGGCTTATCCCCAGGAACGTTAATATATACCGGTGAAAAACCTGCTGAAAAAATCAAAATATCTGTTATAAATTATAATGAAACTGCACTTGTAGAAAAAGAAGTTAAAAATATAGAAGATTGTTTTTCTCTCATCAATACTTCAACAAACACATGGATAAACATTGAAGGAATAAATGATATTAGAATGATAGAAAAACTGGGTTCAACTTTCGGCATTCATCCCCTGGTTTTAGAAGATATACTAAATACAGATCAGCGGCCTAAAATGAATGAGTACGATAATTATTTATTTATTGTGCTGCGGATGCTGACTTTTAATTCTGAAGAGAGAATGGTAAACAGTGAACAGGTAAGTTTAATTTTTGGGCGTAATTTTTTAATCTCACTTCAGGAAAAAAACGGCGATATATTTGACGGCGTAAGAGAACGAATTAGAAACAGTAAGGGGAAAATCAGAAAATTAGGAACTGATTACCTGGCATATGCTCTTATCGATTCTGTTGTTGACGGGTATTTTAATATTCTTGAAAAAATAGGCGAACTTGTTGAAGATATTGAAGATGAATTAATTACCGAACCCAAACCGGAGAATCTTCATACAATTCATCAGCTGAGAAGAGAAATGATCCTCCTACGCAAATCCGTATGGCCGTTAAGGGAAGTTATTAACCTGATGGAAAAAGAAGGAATTTCATTAATAAAGAAAACAACATACATCTTTTTAAGAGATCTTTACGAACATACTATTCAAATTATTGATACGATTGAATCATACCGCGATATGGTTTCGGGAATGCTAGATACTTATCTTTCAAGTGTTAGCAATAGAATGAATGAAGTAATGAAAGTTTTAACAATCATCGCAACTATTTTCATTCCTCTTACTTTTATCGCCGGAGTTTGGGGAATGAACTTTCAGCATATGCCTGAGCTTAAATGGCCCTGGATTTATCCATATGGGTTCTGGGCACTAATGATACTTATTGGCGGAATGATGGTATTTTATTTTAAAAGAAAACATTGGCTGTGATTGAATAATGAAAGTTATCTAATAATTAATTGATAACTTTGTATGCAAAAAAATTTAATCTCTCTATTAAATAAAAACTTAGACATGAATTTATGAGTGTAAAAACAGCGGTATTATTAGTTAACCTAGGGACTCCGGATAGTCCTACGGTAAGTGATGTAAGAAAATATCTTTTTGAATTCCTGAATGATCCGAGAGTAATTGATATACCGTGGCTGCTTAGAAAAATTTTAGTCAATCTGATTATCGTTCCATTTAGAGCGCCTAAGTCGACGAAGATATATAAACAATTATGGACTGATAAAGGCTCACCTCTTCTTATATACGGGATTAGCGTAAAAGAAAAATTGCAGAATGCTCTTGGTGAAGAATATGATGTCGAACTGGCAATGAGATATCAAAATCCGAGTATGGATGATGTCCTGGAAAAACTAAGGAAGAAACAGCATCAAAAAATAATTATTGTACCGCTGTTTCCTCAATATGCTTCGGCTACAACAGGTTCTGTTATTGAAAAGGCTATGAAAATAATCAGTAAATGGTGGGTTATTCCGGAAGTTAAATTTATAGGACAATTTTATGATGATGAAGGTTTTATTAATTCATTCGTAGAAAGAGCCATACAGTATAAAATTGAAGATTACGATCATGTCTTATTCAGTTACCACGGACTGCCTGTACGTCAGGTTGATAAAGTTTATGTTGACGGGAAAAAATGCGATGAACATAACTGCGAAAATGAAATTAATGAAGATAATAAATTTTGTTACAAGGCTGCCTGCTATGCAACCTCCAGGCTTCTTAGTTCAAGATTAAAAATTCCTAAAGAAAAATATACCGTGTGTTTTCAGTCGAGGTTAGATAAAAACTGGCTGGAACCTTTTTCAGATAAAATAATAATCGAAAAAGCAAAAGAAGGAGCAAAAAAATTATTAGTGTTTAGTCCTGCTTTTGTTGCAGACTGTCTTGAAACAAAAGTAGAAATAGGAATTGAATATCAAAATTTATTTAAAGAACACGGCGGTGAAAAAGTACAGTTGGTTGAAAGTTTAAATGATCACCCGATGTGGATTGAGACATTAAAGAAGTTAATTCTTCAACAAGCATAAAAAAGGATAATTTTATAAAAATATTTTTATCAATTATTAAACTAAATATTAAATCCTTTTATTAAAATTAATTTTCTTCAATAAAACTAAATCTCATCAAGCATTAAATCCTGCAATTTTTTATTTTTGAGTGTTACATATTAAATCGTCTTACAAGGGTCTTTATCATAATCTTGCTCTTAATCATGTTAAAAATTGAGTAAGATTAAGAATAAGACTAAGATTAAGAGATAATTGCGTAACACAAATTATTAATTTATTCTAATTATTCAATATCTAAGGGAAAAAATTCATGTCTCAAACAGAAAATAACCTCAAAGAAGCATTTGCGGGAGAAAGTCAAGCAAATCAAAAATACAGAGCCTTTGCTAAGAAAGCCGAAAGAGAAGGATTTCCGAATGTAGCCCGCTTATTTAAAACTGCGGCAGAAGCAGAGAGAATACACGCGGAAGGGCATTTAGGCGCATTAGACGGAATCGGAACTACAGCAGAAAACCTAAAAGCTGCTATTGACGGTGAAACTTATGAATATACCGAAATGTATCCGCCGATGCTTAAAGAGGCGGAAGCGGAAAATCATAAAGCTAAAAGAATGTTCGGATACGCTGTTGAAGCTGAAGAAGTTCATGCTAAACTATATAAGATGGCACTGGAAGCAGTTGAAAGCGGAAAAGATCTGGATGAAGTTGAAATTTATGTATGTCCTGTATGCGGAAATATAGAATTCGGCAAACCGAATGAAAAATGCCCAATCTGCGGAACATTACCGGACAAATATGTAAAGGTTTAGTGAATTCTTAAAATAATAAACAATATGTTTATTAATCATTAAAACAGTAGATTATAAAACTTCATTTTATTAATAGGCTGACTAAATAATTCTCAGTGGAACTTTGTGAACTAAGTGTCTTAGTGGTTTATCATCATTGAATTTAAACTTTACCACTAAGACCACTAAGAATCACTGAGTTTCTTAATATTTGATAATATCTGTTATTAATTTTAATTAACTTTGAGCAAAATTATTATAAAGAAGAAGAATGTCTTTATCGGAAAAAGTTTTTAGCGGAGGAGTTGTCGGTGCCGGCGGAGCGGGTTTTCCTACACATATAAAAACAAATTCTAAACCAGAATTTGTTTTAGCAAACGGAGCAGAATGCGAGCCTCTGATTCATAAAGATTATGAATTGATGGTAAACTTTCCGGAACAAATTGTAAAGGGAATTGAATTAGTTATTGAATCGACTTCCGCTAAAAAAGCCTACTATGGAATTAAGTCTAAAAATGCAAAAGCAATTGATGTTGTAAAACAAAATATTAAAAACGGAAGAATAGAAATTTCTGAATTAGGAGATTTTTATCCTTCCGGTGACGAATATGAATTAGTATATTCTGCTACCGGAAGATTGATTCCTCCTGCGGGAATTCCGTTAGATGTCGGCTGTGTAGTTAATAATGTAGAAACATTTTTCAATGTTGCTAATGCCAACGAAGGAAAACCGGTTACTGAAAAATTTGTCTGTATTGCAGGTGCTGTAAACAAGCCTTCATCATTTTTCGCTCCAATCGGCAGTTCATTTAAAGAATTGATTGAACATGCAGGGGGAGCATCGGTTAAGGAATTTGGCGTATTTGTCGGCGGAATTATGATGGGCAGTTTAACTTTCGATCTTGATGAAGTAGTTACAAAAACAACTACCGGATTAATTATCTTACCTAAAGATCATTATTTAATTAAAAGAAAAAATCAGCCGCCGCAAAATTGGCATAGGATAGGTAAATCCGCATGCGATCAATGCAGCTACTGCACCGAATTTTGTCCAAGATATTTGCTCGGCTATGAAGTTCAGCCGCACAAAGTTATGCGGTCGTTAGGATTTACAAAGACTGGTGCAAATGTATGGAACCAAATGGCGGAGCTTTGCTGTTCATGCGGGCTTTGTACGTTATACTCATGTCCGGAAGATTTATATCCGAAAGAAGCATGCGATAAGGCTAAAGTCGAAATGCGGGCCGAAGGTATTAATTTCGTTCAGACAAAGCCGGTTAAAGTTCATCCGATAAAAGAAGGAAGAAGAGTTCCGCTTAAACAATTAATTAAAAAATTGAATGTCCGGAGTTATGACGTTCCAACTCCTTTCAATAAAAGTAAATTGGAAACATCCGGCGTTAAAATATTATTAAAGCAGCATCTTGGCGAACCTGCAGCTGCCAAAGTTAAAATCGGTGAAAAAGTTTCGAAAGGTGCTTTAATTGCGGAAGCGAAGAACGGTAAATTAAGTGCAAATATTCATTCTTCAATTGATGGAATGGTTTCGCAAGTTACACGTGAATATATAAGAATAAATAAGTAGGAAATTACAATGATGGAAATGAATTCAATCGGTTTAATAGAAATGGGAAGCATTGCTTCCGGTATGCAGGCTGCGGATATTATGCTTAAAACTTCTGAAGTTGAATTAATTTTATCCAGAACTATTTGTTCTGGTAAGTATATGACTTTAATCGGCGGAGATGTGGCTGCTGTTAATTCCGCAGTTAATAATGCTGTTGAAACGATTGGATTCGGAGTTATTGATAGCTTTGTCATTCCAAATGTTCACCGGACAATTTTCCCTGCAATTTCAGGTCATAATAATGTGCAGATGCTTGAGTCTTTGGGAATAGTCGAATCATATTCCGTAGCTTCATTAATTGAAGGTGCCGATGCAGCAGTTAAAGCAGCAAACGTAAAATTAATTGAAGTCCGTCTGGCGATGGCTCTTGGAGGGAAAGCGTTTTTTACGGTTACAGGCGAAGTTGCCGCAGTTACAAGTGCGGTAGAAGCGGGTGCAAAAGTAGTGGGGGATAAAGGTCTTCTTGTAAACAAAGTTGTTATTGCAAATCCCCGCCAGGAACTGCTTTCCGAATTGATATGAGAAATAAAATTCATTTGCCGAAAAGTAAGAGAACACGCTTATAAGTCTTTTCCAATATTAATTCGGCCAGATTGCTCAACCAGGAAATTTTTAATAACGTAATTAATGTAAGCTTTGGTTTGCAGCAGATATAAATATCTTCCCAATCGGGATTGAATTTATTTTTGAAGTTGTAAAGCCCTAAATAATTATAGGCATATCGCAGTCTTCTTCCCATAAAATTTATAAAAAATTCTTTGGAAAAAATTCTGCTGTTGCTGACTACGTACGGGACTTCACCGAGACTCCATGTATCATTCCCTTCGTCCTTTAATAAATTGGCGATAAAATAAATTAAAGATTCCATTGTTCCTCTGGGCGAGTGTTCTCTTCTTAATATCAAATCAGTAATTACTTTCCCTTTCCCTTTAGGCGTAATCAGTATTCCGCCGAACCAATTTTTCTGTTTGTCTTTATAAATAAAAAGCCTTGATATAGGGAGGAATTTATCATTAAAAAAATGTTTTAATTGAGGCTCTTTACCGTGAACACATTGTAGTTTAAATTCATCCAATTTTTTACTGTTCTCTTCCGAATAAAATATTTCTTCAATATCGCCGTTTCTAAAACCCGCTCGAATTAATTCTTTCAGAGATTTTTTTGAAAAATGATCTCCGGATAAATTCAAAACCGCTTCCTTGCCTGCTTTTAACGATTCAAATTTATTTTGTGAAAAGAATTGTGCTAGATCATTATTACAGCTTGTAATAAAAATAGGTAAATCTCTTAGGAATAATTTATTGTAATCTTCAAGAGGAACTAAATCGAATCGGTACTGCGGGTTATTTATCCAGATTATGCTTTTATGTTTTTTAAACTGAATATGAAATGAATGGTGAAATAAATTTTCTTTGGAATTTTGATTTTTTAGTATAGATGCAGGCAGATCCTCATCCGATCCGAGGTCATATGAAATTACCTGCTTGTCTGAAGAATTATTTTTGTTTTCTTTGGGTAACAAATTTCCTCAATGCCTTTTTAATGAATCATCTTATGCAAACCTTGAAGATCGCATTTAAAAACATTCATGTCTGCATAATTTGGGCATCCTTCAAGATCTAAAACGGTGACATTGAAGGATAATGCGTAAGGTAAATTAATGATTTAAATTTTCTCTTACATATGCAATGTAATCCGTAAGAACAGGTACTTTGTCAAGTTTACGAATTTCTCTGGCTATTTGTCCGCGATGGTAAGCCGAGTGAAAAGCAACATGGGTTAAAACATCCTCGATTGTAGTGGTAAATTCTATTCCTTTGCTGTTCTTGTATGTAACGGTATTTGTAAATTCTGACTCGTCGTTTTTTACATTAATAAACTCAATGTAATCTAGATAATTTTTATTTGAAATCTTTTCGCATTCCGTAATATTAAGTTCCTGCCAAAAATTTTTATTTTGATAATCTCCGTTTTTTAATCTCAGCATCCAGGTTTGTTCCGCAAGGACAATATGAGAAAGCAATTTTAAGACAACTGTTTCGGTAATTTGCTGGTCTTTTATACAGTTAAATAATTTGGTATTAGCCCAAGCGTTATAATTAAAAATCTTTTTAAAATGTGCTTTCATAGTGCATCTATTATAAATTTAAAATAATATTGGAACTGTTATAAGTATAATTAATTTTAATTGTCGAAATATTGAGTTGCCGCACGCTAAAAATACAGCGTGACATTTCTGTATTTGGGTAACAGAGGAGTTATTATGAATGGATATACATTTTATTTAATATCGCAAATATCTATTTAAATGTTTAAACTTTTACTTATTTTTGATACTAATAATCGAAAATGACTTTTTAAGGATATTAATACTTTATATAAATATAGGTTCGAACTTGCTTACTCTAAAAGTTGATTATGAAATAACGTTAAAAGAATTGGAGATAGAAACAGCGGAAAGGCTTTTTAACTTGATTGATGCAAACCGCGAATATTTAAGAGAATGGCTGAGCTGGGTAGATAATACAACGACAATTGACGATACAATCCTTTATATCCAAACATTATATAATCAGGATGTTTTCAGCGATAGATATGTTTTTGAAGTTAGATATAATAACGAACTTGCCGGTTTAATTGATTATCATAAAGGCGATAGTGTGAATCTAAAAGCTGAAATCGGGTACTGGCTGGCGGAAAATTTTCAGGGTAAGGGAATAATGACAAAATCCTGTGTCGCTTTGATAGATTACGGTTTCAAAAAAGCCGGATTAAATCGTATTACAATAAAATGCGCTGCCGATAATAAAAAGAGCCAGGCTATTCCCATAAAGCTAAATTTTAAACTGGAAGGGATAGAAAGAGAAGGGCAATATCTTTACGGCAGATTTCATGACCTGCTTGTGTTTTCCAAGTTAAAAAATGACTGGAAATAATTTTTAATCCTTGAATATACTTTTTGTTTAAGATATATTTAAATTAAATTACATTTTGCTTTTAGGAAACTGTACAAAAATACGGTTATCCTATTCCCAGATGCAAAAGTTTGCCTACCGGTTCAACTAACATCTGAAACAATAAGAATTTAAAAGTAAAAGATTAATTCTGCAACTTGAATTGTTTTAAGAATTAATTTAAACAAATAACTTTAACTACAAACAAAAGCTTTAACATCATGGAAAAGACTAAAAAAATTTTACTCGCAGAAAAAGAAATGCCTTCTCAATGGTACAACATCCAAGCCGATATGCCTAATCCTACATTGCCGCCTTTACATCCGGGGACAAAGCAGCCTATCGGCCCTGAAGATTTAGCACCTTTATTCCCTATGGAATTAATTAAACAGGAAGTCTCAAAAGAAAGATGGATTGATATCCCGGAGGAAGTTCAAGACATTTATAAAATGTGGCGGCCTTCTCCTCTTTATAGAGCGTACAGTCTGGAAAAATTAATAGGCACATCTTCAAAAATATATTATAAGTATGAAGGAGTAAGCCCGGCCGGCTCTCATAAGCCCAATACAGCTGTTGCACAGGCTTATTATAATAAAAAAGAAGGAGTACAAAAGCTTACAACGGAAACTGGTGCGGGACAGTGGGGAAGCGCTTTAAGTTTTGCATGTCAGATTTTCGGAATTGATCTTGAAGTGTATATGGTTAGAGTAAGTTTTGAACAGAAGCCTTATAGAAAATCCATGATGAACACCTGGGGTGCAAAAGTTTTTTCTTCACCTACTAATTTAACCGAATCAGGTAAAAAAGTTTTGGCGGATGATCCCGATTCTCCCGGAAGTCTTGGAATTGCGATTTCCGAAGCTGTTGAACGAGCCGCAACCAGCGAAGGGACAAAATACTCTTTAGGCAGTGTTCTGAATCATGTGTTGATGCATCAATCTATTATAGGTTTAGAGGCCATTAAACAATTTGAAAAAACAGACGATTTTCCCGATATGGTTGTCGGTTGTTTCGGCGGCGGTTCAAATTTTGGGGGAGTTTCATTTCCTTTCCTTAGATTGAATTTTAAAGAAGGTAAAAAAATACGCTGTATTGCTGCGGAACCTGCTTCTTGTCCTAAACTTACTAAAGGTGAATTTCGTTATGATTTCGGTGATACGGTCGGTTTAACTCCGCTTTTGCCCATGTATACTTTAGGCCACACTTTTATTCCAGCTCCGATTCATGCAGGAGGATTACGTTATCATGGTGCGGGTGTATTAGTCAGCCAATTGTTAAGAGATAAAATAATTGAAGCTCAGGCTTTTCATCAGCTTGAATGTTTTGATGCAGGTGTAAAGTTTTCAAGAAGCGAAGGAATAATTCCGGCACCCGAATCAACACATGCAATTGCCTGCGTAATTAAAGAGGCTTTAAAAGCAGATGAAGAGGGAACTCCCAAAACAATTTTATTTAATCTCAGCGGTCATGGTTATTTTGATATGAGTGCTTATGATGCATATTTCTCCGGAAAATTAGTGGAGCATCATTTAACCGAAGAAGAATTGTATTCCGATCTGAAAAAATTAGAAACACCTGTTATTGAATAGATGTTTTAAATAAATCGTTTGCGCTCTTAATTACGAAGCTTTGCCGGACAATGTAGACGAATTGAAAAATATTCATTGTCCAATCTTAAGTGTTTATTAAATCGAAGATAAAGCTGTTATACCTAATTATGTTAAAAAGTCTGAATAAGCTGCAAAAAAAACTGGAAAAATATTTTTGCATTTTGGGATAAAATCCTAAAAAAATAATTTTTTATAAAAGCCGGCTTTAATGTTCTAAATATATATTACAAGCCGACTTCCTTTTACAATTTTATCCTTTTTAATTAATTAAACTCACCCTTCCTTTTATTTCTTTACTGTTGGCTTTTCTAAGAGATAAGGCGTATTTTTTAAAATATAAATTGAAAATAGTTTATAATTAATGGGAAATTATTTTCTAATAAATTACTTTTATATCAAATCCCGCTATTCCAAAAGAAAAGCGGGAATTTATTAACCTACTCAAAAAGTACAGGGACCTATTATGAAAAAAGACAAAATTGATTTTGAAACCAAATGTGTTCACTCCGGAATTAGCGAATATGAATTCGGCTCAGTAGTACCTCCGATTTATCAAACTTCTACGTTTAAGTTTAAATCTTCACAACATGGTGCTGCGTTATTTGCAGGCGAAGAGAAAGGATACATTTATACAAGGATGTTAAATCCTACGGTTGAAGCTCTTGAAAACGGGATTGCAGAACTGGAAGGGGGATATAAAGGACTTGGCTGTGCAAGCGGAATGGCTGCCGTTCATACCGTCTTTGCAAGCTTAACAAAAGCAGGCGATCATGTCGTATCCTCAGCCGCTGTTTACGGGCCAACGACAACTCTATTAAGTACTATAATGAAAAATTACGGAGTTGAAACAACGTTTGTAGATACTTCCAATGCTGAACTAGTAAAAAATTCGATTAAGCCAAACACAAAAGTTGTTTATGTAGAAACCCCGGGAAATCCGACGCTTGCAATTTCCGATTTAAATGCTATTTCAAAAATTGCTCATTCTAATAATGCATTATTAGTTGTTGATAATACTTTTATGAGTCCCGCGCTCCAGCAGCCCTTAATGTTGGGAGCAGATGTTGTCCTTCATAGTCTTACAAAATTTTTAAATGGACATGCAGATGTTGTTGGCGGAATTGTGGTTGTAAAAGATGAAGATGCTTATAAGCATTTTAGAAAAACTTTAAATCAGATAGGCGGAGTAATAGATCCGTTTAATTCATTTCTTGTTCATCGCGGAATAAAAACCCTTTCATTAAGGATGGAAAGGCATTGTGAGAATGCAATGAAAATTGCTGAATACCTTGAGAAGCATCCATTGATAAAATCAGTTTCTTATCCCGGATTAAAAAGTCATCCTCAGTATGAATTGGGGCAAAGACAGCATAAAGGTCCCGGCGGAATGATAACATTTGAGCTTGAAGGCGGATTTGAAGCAGGCCAGGTCATGATGAACTCTGTTAAACTCTGCCAGCTTGCTGTAAGTCTCGGCGGTGTGGAATCTCTTATTCAACATCCGGCCAGCATGACGCATTTTTCAATGGGTAGAGAGGCAAGATTGGCTGCAGGTATATCGGATGGGTTGGTTCGTTTATCGGTTGGGATAGAAAAAGCTGAAGATATTGTTAATGATCTGGCAAATGCTCTGGAAAAAGTTAAAGAATTACAATCAGCTGAGGTTGAACATTCTTAATTTATATTTTCTATTTTAATTTAGTCAATATAGATATCAATAGATTATTGACAAAAATATTATGCTTAATTTGACGGCAAAGGTATTTATAATATTTCTTTGCCGTTTTTATATTGTTTAAGACATAAATATTCAAAACTCTTTATTCAATTTTTCCGCTCAAATCTAAATAACTAGATTGACTCAAGTACTATAGGTGATTCCTATCTCCAATACATTTAATCAATTTATATAATTTATTCATGAATATTTTAGTTGTTTACTAATTTACTTATAAAAGTCATGGTTCGACTCCGCTCAGCATGATAAAAGTACTTAAATTGTCATCCCGGGCGGAGTCGAGGGATGATTTATTAGTTGATAATAGTTTCGGTAAATTAAAACACTGCCGATATTTTTAGTGGATTGAAAACTAATTTTTATATTATAATATGAAAAAGATTTATATTTTTACTCTTTTATTCTTATTGTCTTCAATTTATTTATTCGGACAAACGAAATTCGGAGCTGAAGTTAATGGCTTTTACGGACTTCCCAGCGGAGTCTTTTCAAATTCCTATAAATCAAATATGGGCGAGAATGCAGCAGTTCTTTATCATTATATGGAAAAAATAGATTTAATGTTATCCGTAGGCTATATCAATTTCCCGTTTGATAACGGGAAATATAATCAAAGTTTAAAGGCAATTAATCCTAACTTTAATCCGGTAAATTTTAACATTAACTATAGAGCTATACCGCTATTAATAGGTGCGAAACTTTTTATACCCGGAAAACTATTTAAGCCATTCGTTACATTAGAGGGGGGAGTAAGTTTTTTAAAATTCCAAACACCAAACAGTATCAGTGCCGGAGTTGTAAGTATAAATGACCATTCCTCTGTTCAAATTACACTTGCCGCCGGAATTGGAGTTGCATATGTGCTTCTTGAAAATCTTAACATAAATATCTGCGCAAAACTTAATTATATAAATGAAAAAACCGGTCAGCTACCGACTCTAGGTGTTGGAAATACGGCATATCTGCAGCTCGGAAATTCTATAGTTTCTTATTATTCCATTAATGCAGGTTTGAGCTTTTATCTTTAGTTCTGTATTTACGATTGTATCTGTAAAACTACTCACTTTGATTTTTTATTTTAACCGGCCATTTCTTATTTTTAACACCCAAATATTAAGAGGTGAATATGAGATTTGAACGAGCGGCGGGAATACTTCTTCACCCTACTTCCTTACCGGGCAAATTTGGAATTGGGGATTTAGGCAACGAAGCTTATTACTTTGTCGATTTTCTTGAATCTGCCGGTCAGAAACTCTGGCAGGTTTTTCCTTTAGGCCCGACAGGCTACGGGGATTCTCCGTATCAGTGCTTTTCCGCTTTTGCCGGCAATCCTTTACTGGTTAGTCCGGAAAAACTTTTGGAAAAAGGCTTCCTAAAAAAAGAAGAGTTAAATGATATTCCTTCTTCAGATCCCGTTAAAATAGATTTCGGCCGGGTAATAAATTATAAAAAGGTCCTTCTTAGAAAGGCTTTTGAAAACTATAAAAAAAATCAAAACGGAATTAAAATAGCGTTTGATGAGTTTTGCAAGACTAATGAAGAATGGCTGGAGGATTTTGCTTTATTTATGGCTGCAAAGGATTTCCACAACGGAGTTGTTTGGTCAAACTGGGACAAGGGACTTGTTCATCGAGATGAATCTGCAATGAAAAAATGGAAAGAAAAATTATATGATGAAACTCAGTATCATAAATTTGTTCAATTTCAATTTTTCAATCAGTGGAAAGAACTGCGGTCATATGCAAATAGTAAAGGAATAAAAATTATAGGTGATATGCCTATTTTTATTGCCTATGACAGTGCCGACTTGTGGGCTAATAAAAATCTTTTTACCGTTGATAATGAAGGTAAACTTGAAACGGTTGCCGGTGTGCCTCCGGATTATTTCAGTGAAACAGGGCAATTATGGGGTAATCCTTTGTATAGATGGAAAGTAATGGAAAAGGATGATTTCCTTTGGTGGAGAAAAAGATTCTCTCAGCTATTTGAAATGATTGATATTATTCGAATAGATCATTTTCGCGGATTTGATGCTTATTGGGAAATTCCCGGCGGAGCCGAAACTGCAATAAACGGCAGATGGGTAAAAGCTCCAGGTGAAAAATTATTTAATACTGTAAAAAAATATTTGGGTGAACTTCCAATAATAGCCGAAGATCTCGGAGTTATTACAAAATCGGTAACTGAATTAAGGGAAAAATTAAATTTTCCCGGGATGAAAATTCTACAGTTTGCTTTTGGTGAAGATATGGAGAGAAAGTTTTTACCACATAACTTTGTTCAGAATTGTATGGTTTATACCGGCTCTCATGATAACGATACAACAAGAGCATATTTTGAAAAAGTAAAATTTGAGGATAGTGATATTTACGATCACGCCCAGAAATATTTAAATTATTACGGCGATGATATGGTCGGGCAATTAATTAGAGCGGCCTATGCTTCTGTAGCCGATATTGTTGTTGTACCGATGCAGGATATCTTGAACCTGGGCGGGGAAGCACGAATGAATTTCCCGGGGACTCTCGGCGGCAACTGGTCATGGAGATTTACATGGGAACAGATCCCGCAGCATTTGGCGCAGAATTACAAAGACCTTGCGGAATTGTATGAGAGACCGCCGGAACCGGAAAAAGATGTTGAAATAGAAACGGAAGAATAAAAGTCGGACAGCATGAATGTATGTTTGCATTTTTGCATGGAAGATATTTTAATGTGAACTCATGCAATCATGCAGCTGTGTAGTTGTATTAATAGAGCTTTGTTTAGCTGCTTATAATAACACGTTAATTTGATAAATAACTAAACTAAGGTAATTGAAATGTTTGAATTTCTTAAAAGCAAGATGAATTTACAGAACAATGAAAGCTATAATAATTTTCAAAGCAATAAATATTCGCCTATAGAAAATGCCTTATGTATTTTACTTGTTGATATAGCTCGAGCCGATGATGAGTTCACCGAAAATGAAAGTTCGGTTATAATTTCTCTAATGAAAAAATATTTTAATATTGAGGATGAAGGCATTAAAACTTTAATTCAAGCTGCGGAAGAATATTTTAGACGTGAAGACAGCATTTATGAATATACTGTTATTATAAACAATAACTTTTCTAATGAAAACAAGTATGAATTATTAAGAGACTTATGGCGCCTGGCCTATGCCGATAATAAAATGGATATCTACGAAGAGAGTATGGTCAAAAAGATCGGCGGTTTGCTGGATGTTGACAACCAGGCAATTATAAATGCTAAACTTTATGTAAAAGAAGAATTAAAATTATAATTGCATTCTATTACATAATTCTATTTCTTTAATTCCCGTTCAATAGTCGAAGTAATCTTCTCACTTTTAGGTGTTACACTGCTTGAAAATCTGCTGACTATAGACCCGTCTTTTGAGATAATAAATTTTTCGAAGTTCCATCTTATATCTGATTTGGGTGTAACTTTATTATTTGTTAATCTTTTGTAAAGCTGTGATTTTTCCGGACCGAGAATTTTCAATTTATCAAAAAGTTTGAAAGTTACTCCGTAATTATTTGAACAAAATTGTTGTATTTGTTCATTTGTACCCGGCTCTTGTGCGCCGAAATCATTGCACGGGAAAGCTAAAATTTCAAATCCCTTATCTTTATATTTTTGGTAAATTTCTTCCAGCCCTTTATATTGAGGTGTATATCCGCATTCGCTGGCCACATTTACAATTAATAAAACCTTTCCATTGTAATCCGATAAAGAGACATCTTTCTTGAAAATATCCTTTACCGTAATATCATTTATTTTATCATCCATTTTTTCACCGTTAATTCTGAACGTTTGAAACTGTTATTTAAACTTATTGATTATAAAAATATAAAGTAGTTGCCCGGTATAAAATTTTAATTAGAAGTGATTTGTCTCAATAAATCTGTGTTTTATAAATTTCTTAATTAAAATTCTATGTTAATAGTTAACCTTGCGCATTATCCTTCAAGGTTTTGTGTAAGATGACTTAATTGAAATTTTGAGATGTAAAATTCCAATATTATGATAAATTCAATTTTCTAATCCAAATAAATGCAGGGATACTTAAAATTACATATGCTAAAGCGAATAAAGCATTTAAGGGGTCCCCAATTATGTCTCCGATTAGAAATATAAATGAGCCGATTAAAAATATTAAAGTCGTCCACGGATATCCCCATGTTTTGAATGGTCTTGGTAGTTGAGGTTCTTTTTTCCTTAAAATAAAAAGTGCGGAAAATCCTGCAAAATAATTTGCCACATAAAAGAACACGGAAATTGCAATTAATATTTCAAATGTTCCCGTTGCAATTAAAATTATGACGAAGATAGTGCATAATAATAAAGCAGTCCTTGGGGTTCCGCTTTTACTGACGGAAGTGATTTTAGTTGTAAAAAGTTTGTCGCGGCCGAGTCCGTAAATAATTCTTGTTGCAATTAATAAAACCGCATTTAATATACTTATAAGCGCCGCTATAGAAAGAACGGTAATTATCTGCCCTCCCTTTGTTCCGAATAAGGTTATTGCCGCATCTGTAGCCGGCGCAACAGATTTGGCTAACTTTGAAACCGGTAGTACGTAAAGCAGGCCGGTATTTACAAGCAGGTAAATTACAATAGTTGCCAGAACTCCTCCCAATGCGGAAAGGGGAAGATTCTTTCCCGGATTTTTATCTTCTTCAGTAAAATAAACTGCACTGTACCACCCGTCGTACGTAAATATTATTGATTGAAGAGCAATTACAAATGCAAAGAAAACAGCAGTTATTGTTGAAGGTGTCTTTACGGTTGAAATTACTCCGGTTGAAATTTTCCCGCCCCAGATAAAGCAAGCAGCAACAAGAACTAAAAAAGCAATTGCTTTTATTAAGGTTGTCAATTGTTGAGTCCCGCTGCTTGATCTTAATCCTATCCATTGAATAAAAGAAAAAAGCAAAATAATAAGAATAGCTATCGTTTTAATAAAAACAGATAATTCCGGAAATAAGATTACAAAGAATTCTCCTATTGCAATTGCGATTGAAGCAAGAGAAGCGCATGTTGCAATTCAGTCGCTCCAGCCGATAATAAACCCGCCGTAATCACCGAAAGCCCGTCTTACGAAAACATACCAGCCGCCGGCTTTTGGAATCATAGTGCCCAGTTCGATTACTGAAATTGTTCCGAGCAGTGCATATATTCCGCCGATAACCCATGCGGAAATTATAAGCCATCCGCTGCCTAATTGAGCTGCAACCATTCCCGGTGTTCGTAAAATTCCGACACCGATAGTTCCGCCGATTGTAACGGCTATTCCGAAACCTACTCCGAGAATTTTTTTCAGATTAGATCCATCCGCCGGATCTTTATTCTTATCGGTCATTAAGTGAAAAGTTATTTTATTTAATAGATTGAATCGAACTTAAGTAATTTGTTTCTTCAAATCAATTCGTGTAATAAATAGATTTTATTATAAAAGTTAATTTTTTAAAAGCTGAATTAATAATTATGATTTTTTTTCAATTAATCTTTATTTTTACACTCGAATGAAATTTTAGTAATAGTATTTACAATAATAGTTTCGATTGTAAATAACTTACCAAAGTTTTTTGATCTGAATAATTGGTTATTTCTTATTTTGTTAAAAAAGACGGGAGAATAATTCAGATTGTACAATCCGATAATTCATATCTACTATTCCTTTTAAAAAATTGGAGTTCACATGAAACAATCCGATTTTAAATATCGCTGGTTTGTCGTTGGAGATATTAACGGCTTTTTCGGACTAATGTTCGATAATCTTACAGTGTTATCTTTCCTTGCCGGAATTTTAATTCTCGTGTTTAAATACCCTGCTGATATTGTTTACGGCAGAATGTTCCCGGGAACTGCGCTCGGAGTTTTATTCGGCGACATAGTTTATACCTGGATGGCATTTCGTCTTGCCAAGAAAACTAAAAATCCTAAAGTAACCGCAATGCCGTTAGGTTTGGATACTCCTTCTACAATCGGTATTGTGCTTACCGTGTTAGGCCCCGCATTCATGTATTTAAAGCAGCAGGGAATGGCGGTTGAGGAGGCAGCCATGATGACATGGTATATAGGAATGGCAACGATGATAATTATCGGAGTTGTAAAGGTAATATTCTCTTTTATCGGAGAATGGATTCAAAAGATTGTACCGCAAGCAGGATTATTAGGAAGTCTTGCCGGAATCGGTTTAGCTTTGATCGGCTTTGTTCCGCTGCTGGATATTTTCGGTCTGCCTGTAATCGGAATGATTTCACTCGGATTAATTCTTTACACGCTCGTTGCAAAAATTAATTTGCCCAAAAATTTTCCCGGTGTATTCGCTGCTATTTTCATAGGGTCTGTTGTTTACTACATATTAGGTCCGTTAGGACTTCTCGGAACCAGCTTTACCGCACCTTCAATGCAGCTTCATCTTGGAGCGCCGGTACCTACTTTGGGTTTTGTTCACGGTTTTGTGGAAGCATTAAAATATTTACCCATAGCCTTGCCTTTTGCAATTCTTACTATTGTGGGCGGAATAAATGTTACGGAAAGCGCAAAAGTAGCCGGTGATGATTTCAATACTAAAAATATTCTTTTAACAGAAGCTATATCAACTTTGATTGCAGGACTCTGCGGCGGTGTTGCACAAACAACACCTTATATCGGCCAGCCAGCTTATAAAGCGATGGGCAGCCGCGCAGGTTATACGTTGCTAACCGGTTTGTTTATCGGACTCGGAGGAATTTTAGGATATGTCTCATTTTTTGTTGAGCTCATTCCGAGAGCAGTTCTTGCACCTATACTTATTTTTGTTGCATTGGATATTACCGTGCAGGCATTTAAAGCCGTACCACCCGCTCACACAACTGCAGTTGCATTTTCACTCTTCCCTAATATTGCCAGGCTTGTTCAAATAGAATTAAGCAATACCGATTTTGTGCCGCTTACTAATTTCAATAAAATGATTTCACTCCCGGGAAAAGCCCTGCCGCAGCTTTTAGTAATCGTTGCTTTAGGCAACGGATTTATATTGACTGCAATGCTCTGGGGCGCTTTTGCCGCTAAGCTGATAGACCGGAAACTGAAGCAGGCAACGGTTTATCTCGTAATTATGGCGGTGCTTACGTTTTTCGGAATAATTCATTCAGCTATTCCGGAAGGAAATATGTATTTACCTTGGCAGTTACAGGGAATATTTCAGCAGATTCCTTATCAATTTTCAATAGCCTATCTAGTGCTTGCCGGAATGTTGTTCTTTTTGTCTTATACAAAGAAAAGTAAAGAACTTTTGGAAACGGTAGAATAATTTAAAAAACAGACACCCAATGTTTTGGAAACATTGGGTGTCTAACATTCAAAAAAGTTGGGTGTTTAAGAATGATTATAAAGAAATGCCATATAGAATAAATAAATCATTTAAAAATAGCTATTATCATGTTTATAATCGTGGAAACAATTATGAAGATATTTTCTTTGAGGAAAGGAATTATTCTTTTTTCTTATCAAAAATAGCTTGGATTTTTAAAAATGATATTGATTTAATTTGTTACTGCTTAATGCCCAACCATTATCATCTTATCGTAAAAACTAACGATAATTATGTACTTGAGAAAGCAATGCAAAGAATTTCCAATAGCTATACAAAAGCTGTGAATAAAAGTTTAAATCGAGTAGGTCATTTATTTCAAGGCAGGTATAAATCAAAACATATTCTAGATAATAATTATCTTGTACATCTTTCCCGTTATATCCATTTAAATCCTATTAGAAAAAACTTAGTAAAGAAACCAGAAGAATGGGAATTTTCAAGTTATATGGATTATGTTAGTTTAAGAAACAATGATAGCCTAAAAATGAATATAGTACGTGAACAGTTTAAGACAATTGGAGATTATATTCAATTTATAAAAGACTACCGGGAAGATCAGTTTTGTTATATAAAAGATTTATTGTTTAGATGAAAGTAGGCAATTACCAAAACACCCAACGTTTCAGAAAGACACCCAATGTTTCAAAAAGTCATTCCATGTTTCAAAACATTGGGTGTCTATACTATTCCGCAAATGTTTTAAACTGTTCAAACATTGCAAGAGCAGCGTCAAATTCAAAGCGTGTTCTAATAAGGTATGATTCATCCCTTTGATCGAGGGGAAGCTCGTCTTCCCATTCCATGTTGGAGTTTAATACTTTATTTGTCTGTACATCTTCTATCGCCCATGCGCCGGCGCCGTTTTTCCTGGATTTCATAGTCAGAAAAATCATTCCGTCTAATTGAAATTTTACTGCCTGATCAAACCATTTTATTTTTTCTTCGTTGCTTAACATATAAATAGAAATTTTTCTTTTATTATCGAAAATTTCGGAATTTTTTTTATAGGCGATGAAAATAACTTCTTATCGTTAGTTCTTATTAATTTTTTGGATGATTGTAATAATGAAACCCCTCGTTCGAAACTAATATAAAAACCGTTTAGACGGTTACAATGTAAGATCTTATATAGTTAACGCCGGGATTAATACCGACGTTAATAAAAACAGCTTTGTATTTTGCAACTGTTTTAACAGTTTTCGTGTTATGAAATCTAATTCGAACAAGAGGTTAATTAAATAATGGAGTATGACATTATACTCCATTCTTAATAGATTTTACTTAAGATGATCGGGTTTGCCAGAACTTTCTATATCTAGCATCTACAATCATGTATCCGGGATCCGGCGGATGTTATCCGTAATGAATCTTTTAGCTCATCAATGCAGCAATTGATGCCGTATTGACAATATCATCAACACTGCAGCCACGGCTTAAATCGAAGAACGGTTTCTTTAATCCTTGAATAATTGGTCCTATGGCTTCGCCTTTACCCAATCTTTGCGCAATTTTATAACCGATATTGCCTGCATCAAGATCAGGAAAAATTAAGACATTTGCGCGTCCAGCAACCTCACTTCCCGGTGCTTTTCTCTTTCCAACCGAATCTACAATAGCTGCATCAAATTGCAATTCGCCGTCTATTGAAAGATCGGGGCGCTTGCTTTTTACGGTATTGAGTGCACTTCGAACTTTATCAACCATTTCATGCTCTGCACTTCCTTTGGTAGAAAACGACAACATTGCTATATAAGGTTTTTCTCCTGTTAATTTTTCATGATTTTCTGCTGTCGAAATTGCGATGTCCGCCAATTGAGCCGCATCGGGATTGGGAACCACGCCGCAATCTGCAAAAGAGTAAGTTTTTTCAGGGAACACCATTAAGAAAAAACTTGAAACTATTGATATTCCTTCGGGCATCCCGATGCATTGTATTCCGGCCCGCAGTACATCGGCAGTGGCGGCAGTCGAACCTGATACACTTCCGTCAGCCATCCCTTCCTTAACCATCATTGCGCCGAAGAACAGATCTTTTTGAACAGTCTCCTTTGCCTCTTCAATGCTTATGCCTTTTTTCCTTCTTAGGTTAAAATAAATGTTTGTGAAGTCGCTTAATTTATCAGACTTTAAAGGATCAATTATTCTAACTCCGGCTAAATCAGCTTTAAGTGAAGATGCACTGTCTCTTATTTTATCTTCGTTGCCTATTGTAATTACCGATGCAATTTTTCCTTTTGTTAATATCTCTGCAGCTTTTAATACCCGTTCGTCGTGAGATTCCGGCAGGACAATTGTTTTTTTCTTTTTAGATACTTTTTCTTTAATACTGTCTAAGATTGAGTTTTCCATTATGATTTCCTATAAATAAAATTAAATTACATTGTAAAATTAAGAAATTTAGTGAAGATATATTTGAGTGCAGGAAATTTTTATAAAAATCATACAAGCATAACTAATTATTAAGGTTCAAATTCCTGATTCCGAAAGTTTTAGTAGTATGACCAATTCGATCATGAAAAAGAAAATTACTTGAAATTTTTGCTGATTAGTGTATTTTTCCATATTATTTAATTATAATTTAAAGACTTATAAAACCTGAAATTTGTGAAGGAACCTATCATTTAACGTTGATTATTGATGATAAAACCCATAAATTCACAATCTTAATTTTATTATGCTAACTGAAAATTTACAGAGCGTTAAAGAAAAAATAAGAAGGAAATGCTTAGAAGTTAATCGTGATCCTTCCGAAGTAAAATTAATTGCCGTTTCGAAAAATTTTGGAATTGAAGAAATAAATGAAGCATTCAGTAATGGAATTAAAGACTTTGGTGAAAACAGGGCTCAAGAGCTAGATATTAAATATGAAAGACTGGGAGATAAGATAACCTGGCACTTTATAGGTAATTTGCAAAGAAATAAAGTCAGGTTCGTTGTTAATTCCGCAGAATATATTCACTCTGTAGATTCACTTTTATTAGCTTCTGAAATTAATAAATACGCTGTTAAAAAAAATAAAATTCAAAAAGTTCTTTTACAGATTAAAACTTCTTATGAAGAAACAAAATCGGGTTTAACCGATTATAGTGAAATAAAGGATCTTGCTTTTTATTGTGAAGATTTTAAAAACCTGGAACTTATCGGACTAATGACGATAGCTCCTTTTACCGATGATATAAGCTTAATCAAGAAAAGTTTCGGTCAGTTACGTAAAATTAAGGAGCGATTAAATACCGAAAGTTTAAAAATTAATGAACTGTCTATGGGAATGACGTCCGATTTTGAAATTGCAATTGAAGAAGGAGCCACTATGCTAAGGATCGGCTCGGCAATTTTCGGTGAAAGAGATTATTCAAAAAATTGGAAGGAGAACCTATGAAGGTTTCCCCCATTAGTATAAAGAAGCAGGAGTTCAATAAGAGTCTGCGAGGTTACGATAAAGATGAGGTTCAGGCTTTTCTTGAAAAACTTGCCGACGAATTTGAATCGCTTCAGAAAGAAAACGATTCTTTGAAGAAAGAGCTTGATGATGCAACTGCTAAGTTGACTGAGTTCAGAAGGATTGAAAAAAATCTTCAGGATACTTTGCTTAGAGCGCAGGAATCTTCAACGAAATCCATTGAATCTACTAAGAAGCAGGCCGGCTTAATTGTAAAAGAAGCGGAGATAAAGGCATCCCAGATTTTGGAAAAAGCCAGGGAAAATGCAAATGAAATTAGAAACGCCGTTATAAATTTAAGAGAAGAGAGAGATTTAATTGTTGCTAATTTAAAATCTATAATTAATTCTCAGGCTCATTTATTGGAAATGAAAGTGGAAGATGCCGGTGAAGAAGTTGTTTCCGCAAAGCAGGTGGAGCAGGCAAAGAAAATTGATATAAATGTCGATGATGTTGTAAACAAACTATTATAAACCAGATGAATGATTTAATTTCTAAGATAAACGAAACCCTAAAAGTAATTAGAGAAAAAGTTAAGGATGATTATCCGGTAGGGATAATTTTAGGTACGGGATTAGGCGGCCTGGTAAAAGATATTAAAATTGAGCGTGAAATTGATTATGCCGATTTGCCGCATTTCCCTTTATCAACCGTTGAATCACACAAAGGAAGATTGATTTTCGGTTCCATAGGAGATAAAAAAGTTGTTGCAATGCAGGGACGATTTCATTTTTATGAAGGCTATACTATGCAACAAATTACTTATCCGGTAAGAGTTATGAAATTCCTAGGAGTAAAAACTTTACTAGTCTCCAATGCCTGCGGCGGAATGAATCCTCTCTATTCCAGAGGTGATGTAATGCTTATGGTTGATCATATAAACTTGCTCGGAGATAATCCGTTAATCGGGAAGAATGAAGACGAGTTGGGTCCCCGGTTTCCGGATATGAGCGAACCTTACAACCATGAACTTTTAAAGATTGCCGAGGAAGTTGCGCTGGATAATAAAATTAAAATTCAAAAAGGTGTATATGTAGCCGTTCCGGGTCCTAATCTTGAAACTAAAGCCGAGTATAGGTTTTTAAGAGCTACCGGAGCAGACGTTGTGGGTATGTCTACAATCCCGGAAAATATAGTTGCAAACCATATGGGGATGAAAGTTTTAGGAATTAGTATAATAACCGACGAATGTTTCCCCGATTCGCTTAAGCCTGCAAAAGTTGAAGAGATTATTGCTACTGCTATGGCAACCGAGCCTAAAATGACATTAATAATGAAAGAAGTCATTAAGAGGATATAATGGAAAAGAGATCATTTCTATATTATTTGACACCCGGATTACTGGGTGTGTTAATGTTTGCTTCAAACTTTCTAAATACAAATCTTTTTAGGTTTGGAGATAATAATTTTGCAGTTTGGTTTGTCCTTTCGGTTCTTTGTTTTGCATGCGGTTGGTTTATTAACAAAACCTTGGGCTGGAGATTGGGAGGCAAAGTGGTTTTTGCAATGATAATTGCAGTTACAATTATAAGCGTTTTAATGATTTCATTTTTTAGAGATTATTTTTCAGCAAACGAGTTATTAACGGAAAATTTAATACTATACAGCTTAAGAGATATTACGCTCGGCGCTATGGCTTTCTTCGGGATGGCAGTTGTAGAAATTTTAACTACCCAAAAAGAATCTATGGTTATTAAAGAAAAACTTAAAACTTATGAAGACCTGGTAAGAGATGCAAAAAAGGAAGCACAGCTTGAACTTAAAGAAGCTAAGATAAATGCACAAAAAATAATAAACGATGCCGAGTTAACTGCCAAAAATACAATCCTTAAAAAAGAAAGGATTGAAAGAGAGTTAAAAGATTTTATTAATGCCGAAAAAGAGCTTATTAAAAAATATGAAGAAATCGGATAATTTTACCTTCCGGTATAAAGGATAACTTAAAAAATATTGTAGATAAATGTTCAAGCAAAATTTAGAAAAAATAAATTACCCTGAAATTGAAGAAAAGATTTTAAAGTTTTGGGAAGAGAATAAAATATTTGAGAAAAGTATTTCCTCAAGGGATGAAAACAAACCTTTTACTTTTTACGAAGGCCCGCCGACGGCAAACGGAAAGCCCGGCATTCATCATGTAATGGCAAGAACTCTTAAGGATTTGGTCTGCCGCTACAAAACACTTCAAGGTTATAAAGTGGAAAGAAAAGCCGGATGGGACACTCACGGCCTTCCGGTTGAAATTGAAGTAGAAAAGAAAATCGGTATTAAGCATAAAAGCGAGGTCCTGGAATACGGCGTTGAAAAATATAATCAAGCGTGCCGTGATTCTGTTTTTACTTATTTGGACCTCTGGGAAAAAATGACAACCCGTATGGGTTATTGGATCAATCTTGATGAAGCTTATATTACTTTAAAAAATGATTATATCGAATCGGTCTGGTGGGCTTTAAAAACCTTATTCGACAAAGGATTAATTTATAAAGATTATAAAATTGTTCCGCAGGATCCGAAATCGGAAACAGTTCTTTCTTCTCATGAACTTGCATTAGGTTACCGTGAGACAAAGGATCCTTCCGTATATGTATTATTCAAAATTAAAAATCAGGATGCATATTTCCTTGTGTGGACGACTACTCCTTGGACATTGATTTCAAATGTAGCTTTAGCTGTCGGTCAGGATGTTGTCTATGTAAAAATTAAACACAACGATAAAAATATAATTCTTGCTAAAGAAAGATTATCAGTTATTGACGGTGAATATGAAATTATTGATGAGCTTAAGGGAAAAGACCTGGAAGGCTGGGAATATCAGCAGCTTTTCAACTATCTAAATGTTGATAAAAAAGCTTTCTTTGTAACACTTGGTGATTTTGTCAGTACTGAAGATGGTTCCGGGATCGTTCACATTGCACCTGCTTTTGGTGCCGATGACTATGAACTTTCAAAAAAATATAATCTTCCAATGCTTCAGCCTGTTACAAGAGGCGGAGCTTTTACGCCAGAAATTACCGACTTTGCCGGCCAATTTGTGAAAGACGCGGACAAAGGTATAATCCGAAAAATGAAAGAGGAAGGGACTCTATACAGAAAGGAAACGATTACTCACTCTTATCCTTTTAGCTGGCGTCATGAAGATGTTCCTGTTATTTATTATGCCCGCGAATCATGGTTTATCCGTACTACTTCTTTAGCAAACCGAATGGTGGAACTTAACAAAACAATTAATTGGCAGCCGCCTGAAGTAGGCTCAGGAAGATTCGGCAACTGGCTTGAGGAAAACAAAGACTGGGCTTTGTCACGTGATAGATTCTGGGCTACTCCGCTTCCTATCTGGGTTAGTGAAGACGGAGATATGTTTGCCGTCGGCAGTGTGGAAGAATTAAAGAAAGGTTTTCTCGAAGAAAACGGGAAAAGAATTTCCGTAAAGGATGTTGATAATATTGATCTGCATAAACCATTTGTAGATAAAATTTTGTTTGAGCGCAGCGGTAAAATATACAAGCGCACTCCAGAATTGATTGATGTCTGGTTTGATTCGGGCTCTATGCCGTTTGCTCAATATCATTATCCTTTTGAAAATAAAGAACGGTTTGAGAATCATTCTTTCCCGGCAGATTTTATCTGCGAAGGCATTGATCAGACAAGAGGGTGGTTTTATACACTCCATGCAATAGCAACAATGCTGTTTGATAACGTTGCTTTCAAAAATATAATTGTTAACGAGCTTATACTTGATAAGAACGGATTGAAGATGTCTAAAACCAGAGGCAATACTGTAGATCCGTTTGAACTTTTTGATAAATACGGTGCCGATGCTACCAGGTGGTACCTGGTTACCAACAGCCCGCCCTGGAGGCCGACTTTGTTTGATCAGGACGGATTGGTAGAAGTTCAGAGAAAATTCTTCGGTACATTATTAAATACTTATTCTTTCTTTGCATTATATGCCAATATCGACAATTTTAATTTTACGGAGAAATTAATTCCGTATAAAGACAGGCCTGAAATAGACAGATGGATTATTTCCAAGCTTAATTCTCTTGTTAAAGATTATGAAGAGTTGATGGATGCTTACGATGTAACAAAAGCGGCTAGGGCTGTATCCGATTTTACTATAGATCATCTTTCTAACTGGTATGTAAGAAGATGCAGAAGGCGTTTTTGGAAGTCCGAGATGAATCAAAATAAACTTTCCGCATATCAAACTTTGTATGAATGTTTGATTACCGTATCAAAGTTAGCATCGCCGTTTGCTCCGTTCATTTCAGAAGAACTTTATCAAAATTTAAATTCAGTTACTTCTCAAGATAAATATGAATCGGTTCATTTAAGCGAATATCCTAAATCATTATATCTTGAAAAAGAGCTTGAAGACAAAATGGACATTGCTCAAAAAGTTGTCTATCTTACAAGATCGATGAGAGCAAAAAATAATTTGAAAGTAAGACAGCCGCTTAGTAAAATTATGGTTGTAGTTGATAAGTCTAAGCGTGACGCTCTTGGTAAGATGAAGGAAGTGATATTGGATGAAGTTAATATCAAAGAATTGATTGTATTGAAAGATGATTCCGAAATTGTAAATAAATCGGCAAAGGCAAATTTCAAATCGATCGGGCCGAAGTTTGGTAAAAAGGTAAATGCTGTTGCAAACTTAATAAAAGGATTCGGCAAAGAAGACATAGCGGTACTTGAAGGCGGAGGTGAAATCAAAACAAAAGTAAATGGTGAGGATATAGAAATCGGAAAAGACGATGTAGAAATAATCAGCTCGGAAATTACCGGCTGGCTTGTGGAAACTGGTGAGGGAGTAACTGTGGCCCTTGATACCGAGTTAAGTGATGATCTTGTTGCGGAAGGATTGGCGAGGGAATTTGTTAATCGGATCCAGAATATGAGAAAAGATGCCGGATATGATGTTACGGATAGAATTAAAATAAAATATTATGGAAGCGATAAGCTTGTGGAAGCTGTAAATTCATTTAATGAATATATTTCCAACGAGACACTGGCTGAAGAAATGGTTAATGAAAACAAATTTAACAACGGATATAATCAAGACTGGAAAATCGGAGATTATGAGTGTTCTATTCAAATTGAAAGGGTTATTTCCTAACAAAAGGAGGCCTCATTATGGCTAAAAGATCTACATCTAGAAAGACTGTTACGAAAAAAGCTGCAAAAAAAACTGTGAAGCCTAAAAAAACAAAAAATGTAAATAAGTCTGCAAAGACAACCAGGAAGGCTGCAGTTAAACCGCCGGCAAAAAAGACAGTGAAAAAAACTGTAAAAAAAGCGGCTGAAAAGAAGAAAGTTACAAAAGTTCAAAAAGCAACAAAGAAGAAAACTATAGAAAAAAAGACAGGAAAAAAGACAAATATGCCAAGAAAAAAGGTTGTTAAGGAAAAAACTCCCGTGGTTGTTACAGAAGAATTAAGCCCGGCAGAAATTCGTGCTAAAGCAATGGAAAATATTAAGGGGTACAGTAAAGAAGATTTAGAACATTTTAGGGAAATTATTCTAGCTAAAAGAGACGAGATAATTGAACAACTCCAGAATTTAAAAGAACAAATGCTGGATCCGACAACAGGTGAATATATTAATGAAAACTCCCCTTATTCATTGCATATGGCGGAACAGGGTACCGATGCGATGGAAAGGGAAAAAACTTTTCTTTATGCTCAAAGAGAAAATAAATTTCTGGGTTATCTGGAAGATGCGCTTAAAAGGATAGATGCCGGTACATATGGAATATGTATTGAATGCATTGAGGAACCGCAGCATCTTTGTGAAACATGCCCTCTAGTTCCGAAAGCAAGACTGGAGGCAGTACCGCACAGTCAGCTTTGTTTACCGATAAAACAGAGACAGGAAAAAAGATAATGATTTGAATGATTTATTTTGAAGTGTAGGTTTGATGTGAAAGTATTATTTTTTTCATTCATAGTTGTAGTAATTGATCAGCTTTCAAAGCTGTTTGTTAAAGGCTTTTCAATTCCGTTTTTAAATTTTAGTATCCACGGTTTGTATGAAGGTCAGAGAATTCCGCTGCTGGGAGATTTTTTTAACATTACTCTGGTAGAAAATCCCGGGATAGCATTCGGAATCGACTTTGGGGAAAGTTTTAAATTCCTTATCGCTTTTTTTTCAATAATCGCCGGTATCGGTTTGGTGATCTATCTATATAAGAGCAGAAAAAAAATATTTAGTTTAAGGCTGGCTATTGCATTGATTTTAGGGGGAGCGGTTGGAAATTTAATAGATAGAATTTTTTACGGAATATTTTATAATTATGGACCGCTTTTTCATGGAAAAGTAGTTGACTTTTTCAATTTGAAATTTTTTAATTTTTTTATTTTTGATAAAATGTTCGGAAGTTACGTCTTCAACTTTGCGGATGTAGCTGTTACTTCCGGTGTAATATTACTTTTATTTGCTCTTAACCGGCAAAGGAATACTGAGAGTTCTGTAAATCCTGTCATAGAAAATTATCTGGCAGAAAATAAGGAATAGATTGAAAGTTTTATATATTTCGCTTTCCATCGTTATAATTGATCAGGTTTCTAAATTGATCGTAAAAGGATTTGCAATTCCCTTTTTGAAAATATACTATGCGGGCATGTATCAAGGCCAGCAGATTCCCGTTATCGGTAATTTTTTTAGAATTACCTTTATTGAAAACCCCGGCATGGCTTTCGGATTTGATCCGGGTACTAAAATGAAATTGTGGATCTCGTTATTCTCTTTAGTTGCAAGTATAGGACTTCTGATCTATCTTTATATAATTAGGAATAAACGATTATCGTTGAGGCTTGCCGTTGCGTTTATTTTAGGCGGTGCCGTTGGTAATTTGATCGATAGAATGTTTTACGGAATTTTTTATCATTACGCTCCGCTGTTTTACGGCAGAGTAGTTGATTTTTTGGATTTTGATTTTTTCAAGTTCAATTTGTTTGGTAAAAGCTTTGACCGCTGGCCGATATTTAACTTTGCCGACGCATCCGTTACAATCGGAGTATTCATCCTGATTTTCTTTTATGGAAAAAATAAAAAGGAAGTTGAAGTTAAAACCGGATATGAAACATCTGCTTTAACTAACTCAGGTGCTTTGGATGCTGCAGACCCCAAAATTGATAATAACTTAAATCAATCCGAAGAAAATATAGATTTAAACAATGGCGAACCTGATAAAGGAAAAGAAATACCGGATAGTAATTCCTGAAGGGAAGAAGAAGGAACGCCTCGATCTATTCTTAGTAAACAGTCTTGAAAATGCTACCCGCTCTAAAGTCCAAAAACTAATTGAAGCAAATCTCGTAACCGTAAATAAAAATTATGTAAAGCAGAATTATAAAGTTCAGCCGGGCGATGTAATAGAAGCTGCCATACCTATTACTCCCCGCCCGGAAGAAGCCGAACCGGAAGAAATTCCCCTAAATATTATTTATGAAGATGAGTATTTGCTTATAGTGAATAAGCCGGCCGGGATGGTAGCGCATCCGGCATATGCAAATTATACGGGTACTTTGGTTAATGCTTTGCTTTATCATTCTCAAAAGTTAAGCAATTTAAATGAACAGGGACGCCCGGGAATTGTTCATCGTATTGATAAAGATACAAGCGGCCTCCTTGTTGTTGCAAAGGATGATTGGACGCATGCGAAACTGGCGGAGCAATTTTCCAAGCATTCGATCGAAAGAGAATATTGGGCGGTTGCCTGGGGTTTGTTTAAAGAAAGGAAAGGAGAAATAAATCTAAATATTGCGCGAAGTAAATCAGACCGAAAAAAATTTGCCGTAAGTTCAAATGAAGGAAAGAGTGCCGCTACTTTTTATGAAATTCTTGAAGAGTTTGAATTCGCGTCATTATTAAAACTAAATTTAAAAACGGGCAGAACTCACCAGATCCGCGTACATTTATCCGGTACCGGGCATCCCGTATTTGGCGATCCTACTTACGGAGGCAGGCACATTGTTTACGGTTCAAATCTGCCCAAAATAAAAAACAGGGTTCAAAATCTTCTAGACATCATGCCGCGCCAGGCATTGCATGCAAAAACGCTCGGCTTTATTCATCCCCATTCAAAACAATTTGTAAAATTCGATTCCGATCTTCCGGATGATATGGTTCGGCTATTGGAAAAATTGAGAATAGCAGGTAATTAAGTTCCGTATATAAATTAAGTATTAAAGTGAATTAGTTTTAAAAATAATTATCATCATAATTAGTAAGTTTGTAATTAGAAATTCACCCATTAATTAAAGAAAGTTATGCTTTTAATTTATAATACATTAACAAGAAAAAAAGAAGAATTTAAACCCATAAATCCAACGAATATTAATATGTATGTCTGCGGACCTACAGTGTACGATTATTTTCATATAGGGAATGCGAGATCATTTATAATGTCGGATATAATCAGGAAATACCTCGAGTATAAAGGCTATAATGTAAAATATGTTATGAATCTAACCGATGTTGACGATAAAATTATAAAAAAAGCAATTTCGGAGAAGATAGATTCGAAGCAGGTCGCTCAAAAATTTATAAATGCTTTCTTAGAAGATATTGAGAAATTGAAAATCAAAAAGGCAACAATATTCCCAAGGGCAACCGAGAATATGGAAGAAATGATTTCTTTGATTGAAAAGCTGATTAAAAACGGTTCGGCTTATAATATAAACGGGAATGTTTTTTATGATGTAACTAAGTTTGATGAATACGGCAAACTTAGCGGTAAAAATATTGAGGAACTTGAATCCGGTGCAAGAATTGAAATTAACGAAGAAAAACACAACCCTCTCGATTTTGCATTGTGGAAGAAAGCAAAACCCGGGGAACCGTTCTGGGATAGTCCCTGGGGTAAAGGCCGTCCAGGCTGGCATATAGAATGCTCTGCAATGAGCTGCAAACATCTCGGCGAAACTTTTGATATTCATGCCGGAGGTAATGATTTAATCTTTCCGCATCATGAAAATGAAATTGCTCAAAGTGAAGCTGCTAACGGAAAGAAATTTGTCAATTACTGGATTCACTTTGGCTTTTTAAATATTAATGATGAAAAGATGTCAAAATCTTTAGGAAATTTTTTTACGGCAAGAGATATAGTTAAAGTGCATTCTGCAGAAGCTGTTAGACTTGCATTTGCACAGACTCATTATGCAGGACCGCTAAACTTTAGTGAAGATTTATTGTCATCGGCCGGTAAAGGACTTGAAAAGCTTAAAAACCTGGCCTATAAAATAGAAGATGAATTAAAGCAAAATAAAAGTGAAGGAGTTATTCCGCAGCTTAATATTGAAAAATTCAAAAAAGATTTTGAAGATGCCATGGATGATGATTTTAATACTCCTCAGGCTACTGCCGTAATTTTTGATTTTGTACGTGAAGTAAATAAAGCCATTTCCGAAAACGAAAATATAGATGTTAAGTTTTATGAAAATGTGAAAGAATTTTTAAAGAAAACTGCTGAAAATGTGTTAGGGATTATTGACTTTCGGATGAATACCAATCAAGGTAACGGCGAACTGGAAAATGATCTTATTGAACTTTTAATTAAACTGAGAACGGAAGCTAAGCAGAATAAGAATTATTCTCTCTCAGATAAAATAAGAGATGAGCTTAAGTCCTTGGGTATAATTTTACAGGATGGGAAGGGAAAAACGACTTATAAAAAATCTAAATGAATATTATAATTCATTTAATTTTTTTGTTGAATTAATAGAGTGCTAATTAATATTGAAAAAACCGGATTCCTCATCAGTTAAGTCTATAGAAATTAATCAAGAAAGAATTTCTTACAACATTCGTTATAGTAAAAGAGCTAGATATCTTCGAATTCAAATTTCCAACCAAAATGAACTTGAATTAATTATTCCCAGACGTTGTAAACTTTCTGAAGCAGAAGCTTTTTTGATTAGTAAATCCGACTGGATTAAAAAACATTTACGAACTGCGGTAATTAATAAAGAAAGATTTTTATATCTCGGCAAAGAAATTCCGGTAAGACAAGAATACACTCTGTTTCAAAAAGATCATTCCATGATTTTTACGAATACCGGATTACTGATTTCAAGTCCATCGGGAAGTCATTTAAAGATAAATACGATTTATGATACATGGCTTAGAGAGCAGGCAAATTATTATTTGATTAAACGTACATATGAATTATCAAAAAAGTATAATTTTAGGATAAATAAAATTACAATCAGAGGACAAAAAACCAGGTGGGGAAGCTGCTCAGGCAATCGAAACTTATCTTTCAATTTTAAACTGATGCAATTTAAAAAAGAAATAATCGACTATGTGATTATACATGAGCTCTGCCATCTAAGAGAAATGAACCATTCAAAAAGATTTTGGAAATTGGTTGAAGAATATTGTCCCGGTTATAAATCGCTTAGAAAAGAATTGAAAAATAGCACAAATATTTAACCATCCTAATTGATATACTAGAATAAAAATAACATGAAATTATGAATCCTTTTGTCTATTTGAGCGTCAAATATAAAATGAATGGCATCAATTGTTGTCATTATATGATAAATTGTATTGTGAATTACGAAAATTTAGGAGTAAAATAATGGTACCGCAATTTTTTAAGGATAAACGCCCGCATAACGGATTAACATATAATGAGTATATAGGAAAATTTAAAGATGAAGTGAATAATACTAATCCGGAACAATTAAATGATAATGAAAAAGTATCTTTCGAATATAAAAAATTAAATTTTCAAAGAACTCAAAGAATTAAAAAAAGCTATGAGGTATCCGAAGAGCTAAAAGCTGAGATTGAAAATATTAAAGAAAAACAAATATGGATGGTTATTACGGAAGCATTGTGCGGCGATTCAGCTCAAAATCTTCCTTACATTGCTAAGTTGGCGTTATTAAATACAAATATTGATTTACGTATAATTCTTAGGGATGCAAACAATGACATTATGGATTTATATTTGACTAACGGAACTAAAAGTATACCCAAACTTATAGCGTTCGATTTGGAAGGCAATGAATTGTTTATGTGGGGACCAAGACCTAAAGCAGCTCAAGAATTAATCGTTCAGTGGAAAAGTGAGGGAATTGTAAAACCTGAACTTGATGAAAAGCTTCATTTATGGTATGGAAGAAACCGGGGGAAAGAAATTGAAGCAGAATTTCAAGAAATACTTTCAAAAGTAGAGCAAGAATAATTTTACTATGCATACGGCAATTTTTGTTGCTGTATGCCTTTTCCATTTCGGAACATTGATGTCTGAAATAAGTCAGTAACAAAAAATTTGTTTATTAAATAATCGAAGGAGATCAAAGATCCATAAAAGAATAATTTCATCCCTACGAGATTAAAAACAATATTGCCTTACAACCTAATTATAATAATTCCAGCCCTTCTGCCAAAGGCATTCCTTTGGAAGGGCTTTTATACTAAACGCCGAAGGCGTGAAATTATTCTAAAATAACAAACAGATAAATCAAAAATCCCGTAGGGATGACATTAAAACATTATTAATATTTACTTTTATAGGCATGTTATTGCTTACTTGGGACAGATATACTGCAGAATTACTCGTCTAACTAATAACACATTTTATTAATTCATTTATTATTTTACACATCAAAATTCCATTCCGATTTTCTTTAGGATGTTTATGAGAATTGAAACTATCTCTGTTCATGCGGGAAGAAATGTTGATCCGGCAACCGGTGCTGTTACTCCTCCTATACATTTAACAACTACATTTGAACGTGAAGCTGATGGTGATTATCCGAAGGGATATAATTATTCGCGAAACAATAATCCCAATAGAGAATCTCTGGAAAAATGCCTTGCATCCCTGGAAGGTGGCGAAACTGCTGCAGCCTTTTCTTCCGGTTCCGCTGCTGCAATGAGCATTTTTCAATCTTTAACTCCCGGAGATCATGTAATCTTATCCGATGATATTTATCATGGTACAAGAAAATTAATTAAGCAGTTTGATAAATGGGGTATCAAATCAAATTTTGTTGAGATGACTAACTTGGCCAAACTGAAATCGACAATTAAAAAAAATACCAAAATCATCTGGGTTGAAACTCCGTCAAATCCGTTATTAAAAATTATTGATTTAAAAAAAATTTCGGATTTAGCGCATAAAGCAGGAGCCGTTGTTGTTTGTGATAATACATGGGCTACGCCGGTTTTACAATCGCCATTTGAATTCGGTGTTGATCTGATAATTCATGCAACTACTAAATACATAAGTGGTCATAGTGATGTTTTAGGAGGCGCGGTTGTTTCAAAAGCAAATAACGAATTGTTCAAAAAAATTAGTGACATTCAAAAAACCGGGGGTGCTGTTCCCTCTCCGTTTGAATGCTGGCTGACATTAAGAGGAATCCAAACACTGCCGATTAGAATTCGCACACAGTCCGAAAGTGCAATGCAGATTGCCGAATTTCTTAATAAGCATCGGTCTGTATCTAAAGTATATTATCCGGGATTGCCGAAACATCCCGGCCATCCTATAGCTTCAATGCAGATGAAGCTTTACGGGGGTATGATTTCATTTGAAGTTAAAGGAGATAAAGAAGCAGCAATGAAAGCCGCATCGAAAGTAAAATTATTTACAAGAGCAACAAGTCTGGGCGGACCTGAAAGCTTAATCGAGCATCGTGCATCTGTAGAAGGAGATGGAACAAAAACACCGCAAAATCTTTTAAGGTTGTCAATCGGTCTGGAACATCCCGATGATTTAATCCATGACCTTGTGCAAGCATTATCTAAATAAGAAAAATTTATTCATTTGTTCGACCATTACAGCGGAATACTAATTGATATTTACTCCAGGGACAGCAGAGTAAAAGATTAATCCGAAAGGCTTATTACTTAATTTAAAGACTTGCGGCATAATTATGTCGTTAATAAACAGAATAAATTTAAGAAATATGCAAAAGCAAACTGTTTATAAAATATTAATTGAAAAGTATTTTAATTATTACAGGATTAAGTTAAGTTTACAATTATAAAAATAGGGGAAAGGGTTAGAAAATTGTATTTATAAATATTGAATTATATCCTATTGTATGATTAAATCGGGGAATAATGCAGTTCGATAAAAAGCATTGGTACGACGGCTGGTTTTACGATAAACTGATTGCTCCAAACCAGGATACAATGTTTGCAATTATTTCATCTTTAATAGTTGACAACAGTTCTGTTGTCGATATCGGCTGCGGTACCGGCAGGCTTGACTTTCAGTTAGCTCACAAATGCACATCCGTTACGGGGATCGACCTTTCTTCAAAAAATATTAAAACCGCTTTAAATCATTTAAATAAAACCCATCTAAGTAATGTTGAATTTATACATGGAAGTGCCTCGGATTTAATTAAAAATAATCGGCGTTTTGATTATGCTGTTATTACTTATGTAATTCATGAAATCCCGGTTAATGAAAGAAATAGTTTTTTAAATACCATACATGATATTGCGAATAAAATTATTATCGGTGATTATCTTGTCCCCAGAGTTAGGGGGACATGGAATTTATTAAATGAAGCTGTGGAGTTTGCTGCAGGTAGAGATCATTATAAAAATTTTAGATTGTTTGTGTATAACGGTGGAATTACTTCACTTATTAAAGAAAATAATTTTGAGATTGAAAAGGAAATAAAAAATCGTCCGTTAACATCACATATTGTTTTGGCAAAATAAAATTTAAACTCAATATTAAATGGAGAATTTATGCCTGAAACCAATGAAGCGCCAAAAGAAGAAATAAAATCGAAAAATATTTCGGAAATATTCAGAGATGCTTTTAAAGAATTGGGGGAAACATTTACTGCATTTGTAAAAGCTCCGCGGGCACTTTGGGGAGTAAATGTTCCTTACGTAATTGAAGGTCTTGTTTATTTTGGAATATTAACTGTGCTGGGAAAGTTTTGTTCGGAAAATGTCGGTCTCTCCGATTTACAAGCCGGATGGGTTTACAGCTTTGTAACGGGCGGCATTACCCTGGCAATGGTTGTACTTGGAGGATATTCCGATAAAATCGGTGTGCGGGCGTCCTTAATTTTGGCATTTATGTCGATGGTAATCGGGCGGGTTTTGGTTGCATTATCCAATACAATCCCATTTGCCAATGGTTTCTTAAGCCCGATGTTTTTTGTTTTAATCCTTGGTCTGTTTTTAATTGTTGTCGGCTATGGACTTTATCAGCCTGCAGCTTACGCGGGAGTTAAAAGGTATACAACTCCTAAAACGGCACCAATCGCTTACGGAGCTATATACGGTTTAATGAACCTTGGTGCTTTTTTCTCGGGTTTCATTTCTCCTCTGGTCCGCCACGATATGTCTAAAACTTTTCCTCCCAATGGCCTTGCTGCAGTATTCTGGGTATATGTTTTCCTTACTGCAATTTCATTAATTCTTACAATAGTATTAATTACTAAAAGCGCAGATAAAAAAGCTTATGAAGCCTCTCTTAAGGCTTCCAATAAAGATGTTGAAGAAGAAGCCAACAAACCGAAACCTGAAAAGAAACATATCAATAATTTCCCGCTAATTGTTTATATGGTTTTAACTTTATTATTCTTTGTCCTGTTTATTTTATCTCTTGATTCTTCAAATTATCTAAAAGTGACAGAAACTGTTAAATTCTCTTTTTTAATACTCGGGATAGCATTTTTTATTATTTCCGTGTATGAATTTTTAAGGTACAGGCCCGAACATCCGTTTAGAGATAAAAGATTTGTGTTTTTTATTTTCATATTAATTCCGGTTCAAACGCTTTTTGCTCATAACTGGCTGACAATCCCTTACTATCTTGACAGAGCATTTGCGGGAACTACAGTTAGTTCTTACTTTGAATTTTTCTCAAACATAAATCCTGTATTAATATTCATCCTGGCTCCTTTGGTTGCAGGTCTAACAGCAAAAGCCGATGTCTATAAGATGATGATATACGGTACTTTTGTAATGGCATTACCAACGTTTTTGCTGGCAATCGGACCGAATGTTTATCTGTTTTTAACTTATGTTTTAATTGCGGCAATTGGAGAAGCTATGTGGCAGCCGAGGTTCCTGCAGTGGATAGCCGAAATTGCTCCTGAAGGGAAAGTCGGCGCATACATGGGAATAGGACAGCTTCCCTGGTTTTTAACCAAACTAATAACCGGATTATATTCAGGATATTTTATTGCGACATATGTTCCTGAGCCCAGTTTAGGATTACCTGAGAGGAGCCAAATTATGTGGCTAATTTATGCTTTTATTGCAATTATAAGTCCTATTGCTTTATTACTTGCTAAAAAGTGGATGGTAAAAGGATTTAAAATAAAAGCAGCTTAAATAGATTATTGTTATTTCGATTAATGATTTATAATAAAATTAATATCTGTTGTTAGAAACTAATATTAAAATCGTTAAAACGGTTACAATTTGAGTCCTTATATCATTAACGCCGGGATTAATCCCGGCGTTAATGAAAACAATTATTTATAATTCAACCGTTTTAACAGTTTACAAGTTATAAAATCTATTTCGAACATCGGATTATTAATCTGAAATTTAAATGAGCAAATAAAAGTATATGAGGCTTAAAAAATCGGTTATAATCAGAATTCTAATCGGTTCTTTATTTGTGTTTTCAGGATCGGTTAAATTATTTCCGGCAGTAGATTTTGAAATGCAGCTTTTAGCCCATGGAATAACCAACTGGCTGCTGATAGTTGTATTTGCAAGATTCATAATTGTGGTAGAAATTTTTACCGGAATTATGTTCCTTCTTAATTACAATTTAAAAAGTTTCTTCATTCCTTTTGCTATTTTTTTGCTTTCCATTTTCAGTCTTGATCTGATAATTACGATCCTGGTAAAAGGATTTGGAGGAAACTGCGGGTGCTTCGGGCAGGTAATTCAAATGACACCCCCGGAAGCTTTATTAAAAAATGCAATTTTAATTTTACTGCTTATTTATTTAATAAAATTGAAATCGGCAGGCAATGAATATAACAACCAGGCTCTATCCGTGACTTTTATTATATTTTTCATCGCATCGTTTGTAGTATCGCCAGTAAGAAGTAATGCCGTAAACTTCGTAAATCCAAATGTCGGAAATGAATATGAGGTGAATAATAGGAATAATTTTAATCTCTCTCGGGATAGGAATGATAATCTTTCCAGCAATAAAGAATCCGGTAAGTTAAAAAACGGAAATGCCTCCGGCGGTTTGGTTAATGCAAGATTAAAGACAATAGATCCTGATATTGCTAAGTATCTTACAAAATTTATTTCTTCACCTATCCTTTTCAGTGGGAATAAAAATATTTCGTTAAACAACAGAGAAAAAATTATTGCAGTTCTTGATATGGAATGTAATTCATGTGAAGAAACTGCTAAAAAGTTGGTGAGATTGGAAAAGGAAAGCGGGTTTTCGGAAATATATTTGTTGTTATACGGGACTCAAGATGAAGTACCGATTTTCTTCAAAAAAATAAATTCTGATTTTGAATATAAAGTGATCGGTGATGATGTTTTCTTTTCTTTAATAACCGATTCCCCGCCTGCTGTTTTTCTTTTAAAAGAAGGTAAACCTGTCTGCGGCTGGAATTTCAAAACATTCAGCTTGCAGAGCGTAAAAAATAAATTGTAAGCTTAAGAAAAGAAGGAAATTTTGTTAATCCTCTCCGAGGATTATTATATAAATTATAGCCTTATATTTAACATTAATTCGACCTCTACAAGGTTGAAAAGTAAACTATCATTGCTAAAAGTGATGGTATTTTTTAATTTAAAAGAGGTTGTTTCAAAAGAGGGTATTTGTCATGCTGAACTTGATTCAGCATATCTTTTAGTAGTTATTCGAGTATTTAGATTCCGGGTCAAGCCCGGAATTACAGTTTTGAGACAGCCTCTTGTTGATTGGCAATTACCCGTATTATTTTACATCCTCATAGAGGATGAGTAAAAACTATTTATTTAACCTTTGTTGTATGCAATTAACCCTATATTTAACTGTGTTTTAATTTCCTCAGTCCGGCTATAATATTTAAATATTAAACTTTTTATTTCATCCCAATTTATATCTCCGCGGGGATGAATGTTATGATATCGAACCTTATGCAGCTTATCCATCACATCAAAACCTTGTGCATTAAAATCCGCTAAAATCAATTTGCCTGAAGGTGAGTGAACTCTAATTAATTCTTTTAGGCAGTTAAGCGGATTGCTTAAATGATGAAGTGTATTAACACAAACAATGTTTTTAAGTGAGTTATCCGGAAAAGAAATTTTTTCCAAATTAAGAATTACAAATTTAACTTGTTTAAGGAAGCTGTTGGTAATTCTCTTTTCAGCATCTGGCTTTCCTTCAAATGTTAAATCTCCGGTTATTACTTTAAATTTAAGACGGGTTAACAGCGAAGTCATTCTGCCGGACCCTGTAGCAAATTCGAATACAGCTTCATCATTAGGCAGTCTCGCAGCCTTAATCATTTCATAATATTCTTTTACTAGATCATAGCCCCATTCGTTTAAATATTTATCCGATTGAGACGGCGGTATAGATGATTTGATTGAATCAAAATCAGGATTCATTTTTAGTTTTTCTTTTCTGCCTCAATTCTGTAAGAGTGAGTCATTTCAACGGCTTTCTCCAGCATTGCCGTAACACCGCAGTATTTGGTCTGCGATAGTTCAATGGCTCTTTCAACATCTTTAGTATTTATATCTTTACCGTAAAATACATATTCAAGATGCAGCTTAGTAAATACCTGGGGATGCTGTTCGGAAACTTCTGTTTCAATATTTATTTCAAAATCATCTAATTTGACTCTCTTTTTCGCAAGAATGGAAACCACATCACTTCCGGTGCATCCGCCTAAACCAAGTAAAATTAATTCTTTCGGCCGTATCCCTGCATCGCTTCCTCCGAAGTCTTTCGAACCGTCCATTGTTACCCAATGATTTGAATCCGTTTTACCTACGAATGTAATTCCCTTTACTTGCTTTATATATGCTTTTCTAGTAGACATTAATAACCTCACAATATTTTTTGATTACTGAAAAATTTATAAATGTTAGATACTTAAATACTAACATAGATTCAAATTAATAATTTAGGTTACGTAATTATATCTTACTCTTGCTCTTATTCTTAATCTTACTTAATCTATTTTAAATTAAGAGTAAGATTATGATCAAGATTAAAGATTTACACAAGATAACTTAATAACTTAGCGTGTTATCAAGATTATCCCGGCAATAATTAGTGCTGTCGCAATTGTTTTTATTACTAGATTTTTCTCTTTAAAAATTTTCCCTCCTATTAAAACCGCAAAGAAAACAGAAATCCTTTTAACAGACAAAACCATTGCAACCGGCGCTATTTTTACAGCAAGTATTTCAGTGTACCTGTATACTACGGTTAAAAATGAAATAAGAATAATTAAAGACCATAAATATTTCGAGTCCAGCTTGAATAATCTTACTATATCTTTTTTAAAAATTAAATAGATTATTAAAAAATTTATCGCGAAAAAGATATGCTGAAACCCGATAAATGCATTCGGCGGTAATTGATATCTATTGAGCAAAAGCCTGTCAATAATTGAAGTTGTTGTAAATAGAAGAAGTGCAAACACAACATAGTGATGATTTTTCGATTTGATAAAAACTTTAAAAGGATCAAATAATTTTTGACCGACACGTGCTTCCAGTATGTAAGTGCCTGAAAGTAAAAGTAAAATTGCTAGGACCTGGACGAATGACAGCGAATCATTTATAAATACAAATGCAAATATTGCTACAAGTCCGGGTGTTAACGCTAATAGGGGAAGAGCCCTGCTTATTTCCATGTTTTTTATTGAAAGCATAACGCATAAAAATGCCAGCGCACCTAATATCGATTTAAAATAAAGTACAAGTAAATTTGCCGAAGAAAGGGCTGCATAATTTACGTTAAGTAAAAACGGGATTGATAAAATGACGTTAAAAAAAGAAAGGAGAAGAGAAAAATCCAAAGCTTCTATGTTGAATAGAATCTTTTTCTGAAACAGCGCGGCGGCTGCCGAAAATACTGCCGATATAATTGCAAATAAAAACCAATTCATAAATAATTTAATTTTTAATAAAGTTAAAATCCTACAATCACTTTGATAAAAATATTTCGCCCAGGTTCCACAGTTACACTGCCGCGGTTAGTTGCAAGATGATTTCTGTAAGCTTTATTTGTCAGATTTTCAACACCTGCAAATAATTGATAAGTAATTCCTCTTATTTCGAATTCTTTTGAAGATAGATAAAAATCGAAATAAACATAGCCGGGAGTGGAAATTTCTCCCGGTGCAATTTTGTTTTGTGTTGTAAAAAATGTTGATGAGAAATCAAGATTTAAAAAATATGTAACCGGGGTTTTAATTCCCAAAATTCCATTCAGTGGAGGAATTTGCGGCAGGTATAGATTATCTTCTATATTTTTTCCTCTTACAAAAGATGTAGTGCAGTAAAGAATAATATCTTTGTAAAAATTATAATTCAAAGAACCGTCGAATCCGTACAAAACTGCTTTACCTATATTCGAATTTATTAAAGCTGCCCGTCCATCGTATGTTCCGCTTTTTTGTACTACAAAGTCAGCTATATAATTATAAAATACATCGAAGGTTAATGAAAGATTATCATTCCATAATTTTATTCCACCGTCAAAAAAGTATCCTCTTTCAGGATTTAACTCCGGGTTGCCGAGTTCAACGACATTGCCGAGATCTATGAACTGATATCTTTCTTCAAGCGAAGGCGATCTAAAAGAGTGGGCTGCAGATAAGTTTAAACTAAAACCTTTTTGCAGTAAATATGATAAACCTAAATTTGCACTCCATGAATAGTTATTAATATTAGCCGCATTCCATTGTAATCTGTCCGGCGGATTGTAATTGGTTACCCCATTAACAATTAAATAAACCGGGTTAAACAATTGTTTATTGGATATATTTATTTTATCCCATCTTCCTCCGAGAATTAATTTTATTTTGTCTGAAACAAGATTCCATTCATCTTGTGCATATAATCCCAGACTTTGAAATTTTGATTCCGGGATAGGCCTTTCACCAATAATTTGATTTACGGTACTTAAAACATCTTGGGTGTTCTTATCGATGTTTTGAATAAGAATGTGCCGTTCCCTTCTGCTGTCCAAATTTCTCTGCCACCCGTCTAAACCAAAAACCAGGTAATTATCATTTAAAATCCAATTCGATTCAATCTGCACTCCGTTTGTATAATGCCGGGCGTGCGGAGTAATTTCCTGCACAATCATATTTTTGTCCGGCTGACCATCCGGGGTTGTAACGTATTTGGTTTGGTAAGGAATATTTTTTACATCACGGTAAATATCCTGGTAAAAATATTTTGCCGATAACCTGTTAAGAGAATGTGTAAGGTTTTTTATTGAATATTCAGCGCTGAACATTTGTCTTTGTTCAACAGGATAAGTGACAAGAGCGTTTGCCGGAAATAGTAAGTTGCCTCCGGGAATCCCGACATTTTTTGCAAAATAATTTTGGTACTTTAAATTTATTTCCTGGTTTTTAAAAGGGAGTATGCCTGCAGAAAAAGAAATGTTATTATCAGCGTACTGACTATTGTTTAAAATTCCTCTGGGTGTATTTGTATTGTCTGCTTTTCTTAAAGTAGAATTTATGCGGACATACCAGACAAGCGCGTCAGCTTCAAGCGAAAGATTTCCCATTCCTTCATTATTTACTGAAGAATAACTACTTCCTGCATTTCCCTTAATAATAAAATTTTTATTAAACGATCCGGATTTTGTAATTATATTAATAATTCCTCCGAGTGCGCCCGTGCCGTACAATGATGAAGCGGCTCCCTTTATTACTTCAATTCTATCGATATCATTTATGTCAATTAAAGATAATTCTGCTGCCAAATCGGTGGCTGTTTCGAGTCTATTGCCGTCAACCATTGTAACAATACTGGATTTACTCAAACCTCTTATTGAAGTTTGAGTTCCCCAGATTCCGTCTCTACCTAATGCTAATCCGGGTTCATTCTTTAAAACATCGGGAACTGAAACCGGATTGTTGCTTTTTATTTTATCATTTAATACAACTTCGGCAGGCACCGGAATATAATTCAGCGCAGAAGTTGTTTTTGTACTGTAGACTTTTACTTCTCCAAGTTTTATAGGCGATGGTAATAAATTTACATTCAAATGTTGTATTGCAGCGGAATCGAATTTAATAGAAAGCCTTAATGATTTATATCCTACGAATGAAAATAATATTTCGTAACGGCCTTTGGGAATATCTTTTAGTTGAAATATTCCGCTGTTGTCTGTTACTGTTCCTATCTTTAATAATGGGATTGTAACATTAACAGATGATAACAACCGGCCCGTTTCTTTATCTCTAATCGTGCCGCTAATTATTCCGTTCTGCGGAAATATGACAGAAGAAAACAAGTTTGTAATAAAAAAAATAAAGACGATAAGTTTCATAAATATTCCCGGGCCCATTTAAGATAAAAATATTTATAAACCTATCAAATATAGTGTAAGTCCGATACTTAGTCCTAAAATGAAATTGAATATCTTTATTTTTATTGAATCTTTAATCGAATACGACAACATCGGCAGAAGACCATGTCCGTCTTGAACCATAGAACTGGTTAATAGAATTGAAAAAGGTATCAATCCTTGTGCGAACATGGTAACAAAAATTAAATGCGGACCGGATTCCGGTATTAGCCCGATTAGTGCGCTTGCGATAAGAATAAGTAAAGTGTAATGAGATGCTATTTTATGCAGATCGTAATGCGAAAAGCCGAAACTGAGCAGAGCAAGTGCGCCGAATGTCCATAAGAATATTTTCCAGAGATGATGTTTTATAATATGGTTCCATACGTGTTCTTTTAAATAATGTTTATATCCTTTATGATGGGAATGATATTGGGGAACTTCGCAGTCAACGCATGTTTTAATGTTAAACTTTTTAACTATCAGGTCTATTAGTTTTCCGGAAAATATTCCTGTTACCGCAAGAATAACGAAAAGAAGAATTGCAGTTTTAGGGAACATTGCCAGCATAACGAATGCTTCGTCGCCGGAAGTTGCCAGCATTCCGCCTGTTATAGCACCGAAGCTTATCATTCCATGCATGTACAAGCTTACTCCCGCAAAAGCGCCGACGCATCCCGGTGCTGAGCCGATAACGGAAGTAACGATATACTGCTTCCAGTTTGAAGATGTGTGTAAAATTGAAGCAAGCTTGCCGCGCGTCCATACATTAATTATATCAACGACAGTCATCATTAAAAGCACAAGCAGTGTAACCTGGAGGCTTTCTTTTAAAACATCAATAAGCATAGTGTTTTTATCTTTTTCCTTAAATTGTAAAATCTAAGTTATGTAAAAATTTATTATTGAACTCCTACGGAGTTCTGTTAGTATTTGGGTTTACTGTTTATACAAATATTCAACTCCTACGGAGTTGTAAATAGAATTTTAGCTAGTCACTCAAACTCCGGGGGGTATATATGTTAGGAAATAATTATTCTTTTTCTTTTTTGATTAAAGTATATTTCAATTTTATTTATTGTTCCTAATACACTGTAATTTAATTTTAATAATCGATTGATAAAATGATAATATCAATGTTAATTTTACCAATAAGCCCTTCCCTTTGTAAGGGAAGGGTTGGGATGAGTTCCTTTTTTACAATATACTTCTAACTCACCCAAATATCTGTCTGACTAGATCGTTACACTACTATGATAATTTCATTGCCGGAAGGATTCCTCGACTGAGAAATCTTATCTCTTTTGCCTAAAGGATTTCTCCCTCCGGTCGAAATGACATTACTGTAACAGACTCCAAAGGCAATCATCCCTCGACCCTGCCTGCGGCAGCCAGGTCAGCTCGGGATGACAAAATCAAAAATAATATTTTAAACTAGACACTACCTCTTGTTTAAAATAAATTTTCCCAATAATATTTCAATGATCGCACGAATTATCTTCTTTTGTTACAAGCTCTCCTTTTAAGAACTTTAATACTGCATTGTCCGCAACACTTTCATCGGTTAAAACCGGGATTATGTTATTTGCTTTAAGGTCTTCAATAACTCTCCAGCCGCCGCTTTGAAAGATTACGTGGCTGCAGTCGTTTAATCCGTCAATCAGGCCTTGATGGCTGTGAACCTCGCCATCACCGTGATGATGATGTCCGTGTTCTTCTCCGTGATGCGCCATATGATGTGTAAAAGTATTCTGACGCAATTCTTTATTTAATATTTTAGAATCATCGGTTTCATATACCATGAATGATCTGCATCTGCCGAGATGACCGGTTACCCTGACCTGATCGTTTGTTGCTACTGCTATTTTCATATTTCCACCTATTTTTTAGTTACTGCATTTAGGACAAGCTGAGAACTGTCTTCTGTGTCTCATTTTTAATTTCAGTCCACACTTGCCGCATGAAAAAAAGGAGGCCTTTTCTTCGTTGTTTAATTCTACCGAGATTTTTATGGCTTTCCCGTTAATAATAGAATCCGCAACCTTAATATGCGCCGAATTTATAATCCTGCCGAAAGTAGCCCTGGAAATTTTCATTTTTTCCGCGGCTTCTTCCTGCGAAAGGCTGTTTAAGTCGCCTAACCGTAAAGCCTCAAGTTCATCGTCTTCAAGAACAACTTCATCAAGATGTCCGATGGGTACTCCTGCCGGCTTAAAGTAATACGACGTCGGGTCGCAGTTTATTTTTCTATGTTTCTTCGGTCTTGCCATAAAAATAATTATGAGCATATGCTCATAACAAAAATATAAAAAAAAATGATAATGTCAAAAAATAGTTTAAAGGACAGACACCCAATGTTTAAGAAAGACACCCAATGTTTCAAAAAGTAATTCCAAGTTTCAAAACATTGGGTGTCTAAATAGGGCGTTTGTTAAAAGTTTTTATCTTTGTCTTAAACGTTGGGTGTTTAAGTACTTTGGTCCCGGAAAATCTTCCAAAAAATAAATTTTCTTAAAATAAACCAAACCCTTAAAACATTGCAATTAAATAATTTAATTTCCTGCTAAAATTATTACTAATTTTGAATCATATTTTTTAGCTGAAAAATTGTTAAACCACAAATAATTTTTGTAATTTTGTCCCGTCAAATTTTCGGGGATTTATGGACTTACATAGTATAGTAATGGTGAAACAGGTACCGGATACTGCCAACATTTCCGGGCAGGTAATGAAAGACGACGGTACCGTAAACAGGGCGAAACTGCCGGCTATTTTTAATCATGAAGATAGAGTTGCTCTCGAGCTTGCCTTGCAAATAAAAGACAAATTCGGCGGGAAGGTTACGGTAATTACAATGGGGCCGCCGCGTGCCTCCGATATTCTTAGAGAATGTCTTTATATGGGCGCCGATGAAGCTGTGCTGATAAGTGACAGAAAATTTGCCGGTGCAGATACACTTGCCACTTCTTATGTGCTTTCCGAAGCAATAAATAAATTAGGTAAATACGATTTCGTTTTTGCAGGCAGGCAGGCTATCGACGGAGATACTGCGCAGGTCGGTCCGCAGACAGCAGAAAAATTAAACATACCTCAAATTACTTATGCGGAAGAAATACTGGATGTAAGCGAATCGAGCGTAAAAATTAAAAGAAAAATAGAAGGCGGATACGAAATACTTGAATCGAAGCTTCCCGTTTTAATTACTGTTTTAAAGGATGCATCATTCCCGCGACCTTATAAAGCAAAAAGAGTTATGGCATATAAGAATGCAAAAACATTAATTGAACTTGAAAAATTAACCGAAGGCAATTCTCTGCTTTATATCGATCAGCTTAAGGACGAATATGTTTCGAAACAGTTATATATTCAGACTCTTACAATGGATGATCTAAAGCTCGATGAGAAAAGATGCGGGGTACACGGTTCGCCTACAAAAGTACATAAAATACAATCGGTAGTTTTAGCAGGCGGCAATCATGAAATGATAGAGCCTTCTAAAACGGGAATCGGTATTTTAATTGATAAATTAATGGAAGATCATATCCTTGGTTAAAATTTTAGAAACAATGAATAAAGATGTTTGGGTTTTCATCGAACAAAGAAACGGCAAGCCTGCCGACGTAAGCTTCGAGCTTTTATCCAAAGGCAGAAAGCTTGCGGAAACTCTTAATGGAAGTTTAAAAGCCGTTGTAATCGGCTATAATGTAAATAATATAATTGAAGAAACTTTTAAGTACGGTGCGGAAGAAGTTTTAACTATAGATCATCCTGAGCTTGAGCATTACAAAACCATGCCCTACAGCCGTATCTTAAATGAGCTTGTGGAAAAGCATTCTCCGCGCGTTGTACTTTTCGGTGCGACAATTATCGGAAGGGATCTTGCCCCGCGGGTAGCTTCTCATACCAAAAGCGGCTTAACTGCAGACTGCACCGATCTTCAAATCTCTAATGTTAAGTATCTTAAAAAAGATTATGAAGATTTACTCCTCCAGATAAGACCGGCATTCGGCGGAAATATTATTGCTACAATTATTACTCCCGACAATCCCACGCAGATGGCAACGGTAAGAGAAGGCGTTATGCGTCTTGAACCGCTGGATAAACCTGTTAAAGGAAAGGTTACAAAAATAGATTATCAGCCTGACGGATTGGATGATATCATTAAAATAATTGAACAGCACAGAGAAGAAAGCAAAGTAAATCTTAAAGCTGCGTCGATTATTGTTTCAGGCGGATACGGCTTGGGAACAAGGGAAAATTTCAACCTGATTCACGAACTTGCAGACGTGCTTGGCGGTGAAGTAGCCGGTTCGCGTGCAGCTGTTGACGCAGGATTTATTTCACATGATCATCAAGTCGGACAGACGGGGGTAACCGTCAGACCGAAATTATATATTGCATGCGGAATTTCCGGGGCAATTCAGCATAGAGCAGGAATGGCCGAATCAAATAAGATTATTGCAATTAACACCGATCCCGATGCGCCGATATTTGGTATTGCTCATTACGGAATTGTCGGAGATGCAATGCAGATAATTCCAATGTTCATCAATGTTTTTAAGCAGAAGCTGAGATAAAATTATGGCGAATTATTTTTTAGATAACCCGGATATCCTTTACCAGTTTGAACATCTTGACCTTAGGCGAGTTGTGGAGCTTACGGAAGACAATTATACACAAGCGGAAAAATATAATTATGCCCCGGTTAATTATGAAGACGCAGTTGAAAATTATAGAAGAGTTCTGGAAGTTATCGGCGATATTGCAGCTAGTTATATAGCTCCCAGAGCGCCGGATATTGATCAGGAAGGCGCATTGTTTGAAAACGGCAAGGTTAGTTATGCTAAAGGGACAAAAGAAGCTCTGGACATGCTTTCCAAAGCCGAAATGATGGGAATGATTTTGCCGCGGGAATACGGCGGGCTTAATTTCCCGACTACAATTTACATGATGGCTGTTGAAATGATTTCAAGAGCCGATGCTTCTTTAATGAATCTTTTCGGACTGCAGGATATCGGTAAAACAATTGCCCAGTTTGCAAATGATAATCAAAAAGAAGAATATCTTCCCGGATTTTCTTCCGGAAAATATACAGGCGCTATGGCGCTTACAGAGCCGGATGCTGGATCGGACTTACAGGCGGTTAAGTTAAGTGCTTACCAGGATGAAAAAGGTAAATGGTTTTTGCGCGGAGTAAAAAGATTTATTACAAACGGCAACGGACAGGTATTGCTGGTACTTGCAAGAACTGAACCCGGTACTAAAGATGCCCGCGGGTTAAGCATGTTTGCATGTTACGGCGATGAAACAATAAAAGTCCGGAGAATAGAACATAAGCTCGGCATCCACGGCTCACCAACCTGCGAGTTGCAGTTTAACGATACACCGGCACAATTAATCGGAACACGAAGATTCGGTTTGTTAAAGTATGTTATGTACTTAATGAACAGGGCAAGAGTAGGAATAGGTGCGCAGTCTCTCGGCATCTCCCAGCAGGCTTATGAAGAAGCTTTAAAATATGCAAAGGCAAGAGAACAGTTCGGAAAGCCGATTTATAACTTACCGGTTATTTCAAATATGCTGATTGACATGCGTGTGACTCTGGAGGCCAACAGGTCGCTCTTCTATTCAACATGCGTCTGGCTTGATAAAAAAGAAAAATACGATGATCTTGTAGAGAAATTAAAAGCGATGAAAAAGCCGTTAGCAGAAGAAAATGAAAAGCTGAAAGAAACCAATAAGATTGTAGCATTATTAACTCCTATGACAAAATATTTATTAAGTGAGTCGGCAAATAAAATAACCTATGATGCACTGCAGATTCACGGCGGAACCGGCTACATGAAAGAATTCAACGTGGAAAGACTTGCAAGAGATGCACGTATTACAAATATATATGAAGGCACATCCCAGCTGCAGATTGTAGCCGCGGCGGGAGGCGTTATTAATAATGTCCTGGCCGAATATTTTGATGTATGGGAGAAAAAGGAATATAAAGGAAGCTTAATTAAGCTTCTGGATGTTTTAAAGGAAATCCGGGAAATGTTTAACGACTGCCTGAAATATATTAAAGAAAGAAAAGATGTAAATCTTCAGGATGTTGCATCAAAAGATCTTGTTGAGATGTATGCTTACATTTATATCGGGTTTTTACTCCTTAACGAAGCAAATGAAGATCAGAAAAAAGTATTTACTGCAAGAAGATATATTCTGGATGCAATTGCAAAGGCAAGAAAAAATGCCGAATCAATTAAAAATGAGTTATATTCCGATATACTTTATGCAGACACAATTTTAATTTAATTAATGCGGGGATTCCCATGGAAAAAACATGCATTATATACAGGTTCTTCGACGATCACGAAGAAAAGCATTACGTAAATACTTCTTTGGAGCATCAGGAACTTGAGGACCTTGTAGAAAAGTTCAAAAAAGAAAACAAAGATAAAGTCTTTGCCAGGGAGTTTATAAACTTCCTCCACAAATACGACCCGGATGCAATAGAAGTTGAAGTTAGGGATTTCTTTTTCTAGATAAGTTATTTGAGCCAAAAGCTCATCTCTTCCTGAGACGGTATCGATTTTGAAGTCTACCTCCGACTGAAAATGGCTCTATTGCTAAATTGCTTTGTTCAAATGAGCCGGTATATTTTAGGAGGTAGTTTTCTGCTTTTTATTTTTAACAGTGCTTTTCCCCCTCTTTTCTCCTCACCAAGTTGATGTCTTGTTAAAATTTTGAACCATTAATCTTTAGTTGTATCACCTCACTAAATAGTGGAAATAAATTTGCTTGCTAAAATGAATAGTAGAAATTATGGATAAGTTATCTTTACTACTATTGATACAAATAAATAAGGTAATAAGGTTAAGGTATACGGTGTCAGTTCCAGTTACTAAAGTTCGGACAGAAAAATAAGATTTGCTATAAAAATTAGATTCGTATCAAATTATTTAAATGTATATCATAATAAATAATATGACCTCACAATTTATAAAGAAAGAGACTTTATTTATGTCATTAACCTTAGGAGCCAATAAAGCAGAAGAGAATAAAAACCTTATTACCTTCTCAATTATAGATGAAATATTCAAAAAATAAAACAGTAATTAGAACTACTTATGTATTTACTCATATACAAGTTCTTCTACTATTAATTAAGGCATTACACTTATTTTAAAATAACGCTTGCCGTTTAGTTATTTCATATTTAGATTTGTTTTACAAATAGACAATTGGGGAATGATATGAATAATAATATCTACGATTTTTACGGAACAATTCGATATTTTGTCCTTATAATATCCTTTCTATTTACTATTCAAACAAATATAACAAATGCTCAATGGATTCAAACTAACGGACCTTACGGCGGAGTAATTCAGTGTCTTGCTGTCAGCGGGACAAATATGTTTGCTGGGACCAATCACAGTGGTGTTTTTCTTTCAACGAATAATGGAGCTAATTGGACATCAGTAAATACAGGCTTAAAAAATTATGATGTTCAAACGCTTGCAATAAGCGGAACTAATATTATTGCAGGTACGTGGAACGGCATCTTCCTTTCTTCGAACAACGGAGCTAATTGGACAGAAGTAGATTCAGGTTTAACAAATACTAATATTCAAACTCTTGCTGTTAGCGGAACGAATCTTTTTGCAGGAACACCTAACGGAGTTTTCCTTTCCACGAACAATGGTGATAGCTGGACAGAGAAAGATTCAGGATTAATAATTCGTGAAGTTAATTCTCTTATTGTTGACGGAACCAAGCTCTATGCTGGGACAGGCGATGAAGGTTTTGGAGGTGTTTTTCTTTCCACTAATAATGGTACAAGTTGGACACAAACAAGTTTGTTTAATAGAACAGTTTACTCTCTAATTGTAAGCGGGAATATCCTTTTTGCAGGAGCGACACCCGGTGGTATTTTTCTTTCTTCAGACAGCGGCAAGAGTTGGTCAGCATCTTATACAGGCTTGTCTGGTTCTATAATTTTTTCTTTCGCAGTCAACGGAAGTAATATCTTTGCTGGCTCTTATAGTAATGGTGTCTTTTTTTCTTCAGACAACGGTGTGGACTGGGCTGTGTTAGATTCCGGATTAACAAATACTTATGTTACTTCACTTGCATTCAGCGGGACAAATCTTTTTGCGGGGACAAATGACGGTGTATTTCAATCCACAAACAACGGTACATATTGGTCGGTAGAAAACACTGGTCTAAATAATACAGAGGTATTATGTCTTGCAGTCAGCGGCTCAAATCTCTATGCGGGCACTTATCGCAGCGGAATTTTTCTTTCTAATAGTAGCGGACTCAACTGGACTTCAATAAAAAAAGATTTGAATAATTCTGAGGTTTTTTCCATTGCGGCTAAAGGTTCTAATATAGGTATTGGTACATGGAATGGTTTTTCTCATTCCACCGACAACGGAACTAATTGGACACAAGTGATATTTGGCCCAACATACAACCCGGTTTTTAGCCTTGCATATAGCGGGATTTATCTTTTTGCCGGAACAATGAATGGTTTTTTTGTTTCCACTGACTACGGAACCAACTGGACAGAGACAAATTCTGGTTCGTCAATTAAATATGTTATAACATTCGCGGTCAGTGGACCTAAATTATTAGTAATATCCTCTGATGGCTATCCAAATCAAATCTTTTATTCAAGTGATGCTGGAGTCAGTTGGACGGAAACAGATACTAGCTTAAGAGAAGATTTTAATACCATTGTGTTTAGCGGAAATAATATTTTTGCGGGGACTGACATAGGTATTTTCCTTTCCACGAATAATGGAGCTACTTGGGTAGAGGCAGATTCGGGTTTAAAAAATAATGCTGTAAATTCGCTTGCGGTAAGTGGAAATAATATTTTTGCAGGGACCGGCGGAGGTGTTTTCCTTTCTACAAACAACGGTATTACATGGACGTCTGAAAACACTGGATTGACAAATACTTTTATAAATTACCTTGCAGTCAGCGGAAAAAATCTTTTTGCAGGAACATCACATAGCGGAGTTTGGTTTAGGCCTTTATCGGAAATGATAACCGGAATTGAAGAAAAACAAAATGATCTTCCGGATAAATATTCTCTTTCTCAAAACTATCCTAATCCCTTCAATTTTTCAACAACAATACAATATTCAATATCATCAGCACTCAGTACCCTCCCGGGAGGGGGAAGGGGTGGGTTAGTAACATTAAAAGTTTACGACATACTTGGGCGGGAGATTTCAACACTTGTAAACGAAGAACAGAAAGCGGGAAATTATAAGGTAGAATTTAACGGAGCTAATCTTTCAAGCGGAGTTTACTTTTATCAGTTAAGAGCCGGTAATTTTATTTTAACAAAAGAAATGATATTATTAAAATAAATAAATTGCTTTGTAAAGCGCTCATGCCTCTTTAACAATAGTAATTATGAGAGGGAGATATTGCAACGAGTAAAATATGTTGTTGTACTATAAATTAATTTAAAAATATAGGAGGAATAATAACGGGAAGAAATTATTTGTATCGGTTGAGGAATAATAAAATACATTAAAGAGAAATAATTTAATTCATACCATAAATAGGGAAAAGATTATGAAAAATTTTATTGTATTAATTACTATTTTATGTTGTTTGTTTGAAGTAACAACAGATTTAAATGCCCAATGGATACAAACTAACGGACCACTAGGCGGGTATATTTTATCGTTTGCAAAAAAAGATTCAAATATTTTTGCGGCATCAGACGGCGGAGGTGTATATGTTTCAAAAAACGGCGGACAGAGTTGGCTGCCCTTAAATAAAGGTTTAGGCAGTTTAACTGTAAATGCTATTACATTCTGCGGTCCTAATATGATTGCCGGTACAACAGGTCCTTTATATACAGGCGGCATATTCTTATCTCGTAATAACGGAGAAACCTGGATAGGAGTTCAAAACGGTTTTCCCAATATTCCGGTTTATTGCCTTGCTGTTTCCGGAAACAGACTTTTTGCAGGTACACTTGGCCGTGGAATTTACTTATCAACCAATTATGGCTATAACTGGAAACCCGATACCAGCGGTTTAATAAATATGTATGTAACATGTTTAACTGTAAAAGACACTAACCTTTTTGCCGGTACATTTACAGGGGTAATGCGTTCCAGCGTAAATGATACGACATGGACTTCAGCTAAAGAAGGTATGAGATATATGTCGGTTCAATCAATTTCAGTATATGACTCAAATATATATGCAACCGGTAACGGAGTGGGTATAGGCCCATGGGGTGTATTTCGATCTACAAATAACGGGGCAAGCTGGGTGAATGCAGCTGACGGAATTACAAGTTTAAATATTGGTCCTTCGGCTGTTTTAGACTCAACTCTGTTTGTGTGTTCAAACGATGGAATTGTATACCGCTCTATGGATTTGGGAAATACCTGGATAATTGCAGATACTATTTTGCCGGGTGTTTCTATAAATGCTTTAACAGTATTTGATTCTTCAATATTTGCAGGTACTTATGGCGGCGGAATATTTGTCTCCACAGATAAAGGTAATAATTGGAAAGCGATAAATACTGGATTGAAGAATACAAAAGTTAATTCAGTTGCTGTATTAGATTCAAACATATTTGCTGCTACAGATGCCATGGGCATATTTCATTCTACAGATAATGGTAATTCATGGTTTCAGATAAATAACGGTTTACGCGGGACAACAGTTCAATCTGTAGTCATTAGTGATTCAACTTTATATGCAAGCATATTAGCCGGGGGTGTTTATAAATCAACCGACTTTGGACAGAATTGGATTTCTATCGACTCAAATACAACTGCCCTAGGAGGTACTTATGCGTTGGCCGTAAAGGGGAAATATATTTTTGCAGGCACAATTGGGCCAGGTATTTTCCTTACATCTGATGACGGGGCAACCTGGAAAGCAGTAAATAATGGCTTAACGGATCGAGGAATTAGCTGTCTAGCAGCATCGGATTCGGATATTTTTGCAGGCACTTTCTCAAGCGGTGTATTCTTATCAACGAATGATGGAGCAAACTGGATTGGTGTAAATAATGGGTTGACAGAATTAGGTATTGTTGCTTTAGCAGTTGACAACTCAACCATTTATGCAAAAACACTTACAGGAAACATTTTTATCTCAACGGATAACGGAGCAAACTGGGCAAAAACCTTACCTGATTCTTCTAATACAGAGGTTATTTCTTTAGCCGCTAATAACACAAATTTATATGCGGGTACATCAAGCAGAGGCGTTATATACAAAACTATTTCAAGTATTACGTCAGTTGAAACAGGTAAAAACTATTTACCTAAATATTTTTCGCTTTACCAAAACTATCCTAATCCCTTCAATTCTTCAACAACAATACAATATTCAATATCATCAGCACTCAGTCCCCTCCCGGGAGGGGGAAGGGGTGGGTTAGTAACATTAAAAGTTTACGACATACTTGGGCGGGAGATTTCAACACTTGTAAACGAAGAACAGAAAGCGGGAAATTATAAGGTAGAATTTAACGGAGCTAATCTTTCAAGCGGAGTTTATTTTTATCAATTAAGTGTAGGAAATTTTACAGCGACTAAAAAGCTCTTATTGTTAAAATAATTTAAATCTTCACATAAACCTTGAAGGTTTTTTCACACAGTGATGGCTTTGCCAAAAGCGACCTTCAAGGTTTTCTAAGTTCTTAAACCTTAAAAATATTTCCTCTTCCTAAAATAATTTTAGGATCAAAAGTCTTCTTTAGCGTAATCATTTTGTTGACAGACTCTTCACCGTACATTTCAAGCAAATATTTTGTCTTTGCTTTACCAATTCCATGCTCGGCAGAAACCGTTCCGCCCAACTCAATTGCTTTTTTACAAATTTCAGCGTAAATGGCCTGCCCGGTTTTAAATTCCTCTTCGTTTTTAGGAAGCATATTTAAATGTATATGTGAATTTCCGAAGTGGCCGTAAATTACATAATCGAGCTTTTTATCCTCAACAATTTTTTTTGAATAGAAATATAAATCTTCAAAATTTTCGTCAGGTACGGCAACATCTGTTCCCAGCTTTCTTAAATTATTCCTGGCAATATGCTCATTTATTTTTGTCGATATTGCATGACGGAATTCTGCTATTCTTTTTTTATCTTCCTCGGTAACTGCAAACCAGGCGCTTTCTTCATCTCCGTGAAATTCATTTATTAATTCTATCCATTTTTCAAAAAAAGTGTCTTCATTTTCATGAAGCACTTCCTGTTCAAACCATACTCCCGCTTTAACTTCATCGGGTATTTGCTTGTAATCCTCCTTTAAAAACTTTAATGCATACTCGTCAAAATATTCCAATGCAAGTGCTTCTATGCATCTCGGGTCCGATCTTAATTTTGTGTTGAATGAAATATCTCTTGCCTTCGCAATAAATTCCAAAGCGTTTTTTTCATTATCGAAGAATATAACACATGAAATTATATTCTCCGGCTGATGAACCAGCTTTAATTTGATTTTTGTTATAACCCCAAGAGTTCCCTCCGATCCGATAAATAAATCTATTGCGTCCATGTCTTTTGTACAGAAATAACCCGAAGCATTTTTAACATGCGGCATAATATAATCGGGAATTTCTGCTTTAATTGTCTTGCCGTCCTCGGTTTTAAGTTCAATATTAAAGCCGTTTGCTTTATATTCGCCTCTTTTAAGTTTTATCGAGTCGCCGTCTGCCAAAACAATTTCCAATTCTAAAACATAGTCCCTAGTAGGTCCGTACTTAAATGTCTTTTCTCCGGATGCATTTGTCGCAACAGTACCGCCGATAAAACAATTTTTTTCAGTAGGATCGGGAGGATACATTAAATTTTTTTCTTTCAGCATTTCCTGGAAATCAGCCAATATGACTCCCGGCTCGACGATTGCATACATTTCATCTGCATTTATTTCAATAACTTTATTTAATTTTTCTGTCGATATTACAATACCGCCTTCAGGTACACGCGCGCCGGTTAATCCTGTTCCGTTGCCTGATATTGTTACCGGAGTATTATTTTTATCTGCTTCTTTTAAAATATTTGAAATATCTTCCGCACTTTCCGGAAAATAGACTGCATCGCATGATCCTTTATAATTAGAAGCATCAATCAAATAATTTTGTATTTCGTCAGGTTCGTTTTTTATTATCATAATAAATAAATTTTTAAGTGATTAATTCTGTTTAATGTTAAAGATGACATCTTTGAAATAAATTTATTTTTCAATTTATAATTGTATTCGAGTTCAAATAAATCAATATTCAATAATATAAGAAAGTGTACTAAATAACTAATCTAAGTCATGGTTCGACTCCGCTCACCATGACAAAGTATTTGAACTGTCATCCCGAGCGGAGTTGAGGGATGATTTATTCGTTAATGATTTCAGCAAATTAGGACACTAACTAATATAAAGATATCATCTTTTTAACAAAGATTAGTTACGTTAATATTCTGAGCAATTCTAAGTATTTCATTTGTATCCCTATCGGCGGAATAGAAATTCCGTTTCTTTCTATCGGTTGAATATCGAAATTTTTAAGCATCTCATCAAGTGCATCAAACATATTAAAAAGCGGGTATGATTTATCCCTCAAGTAATGAATTAGCTTTAAAGTTTTAAATCCGTCGAACCACCTGATCTTCTGCTTAAAAATTTGTTTTTCGGTTTTCGAATTTAATAAAATTTTTCCCCAATCATTTGAAAAATTTTGTTCAATTAAAAAATTATATAACTCGTTGTTAATTTCCTTTGCTTCGAATAAATATTCTTTTACATTAAAATTATCTTCTCTATTAAAAATTTCCAGCCACTGTTTTAAGACATGAAATGATTTTGGATTATAAAGCAAATATTCATTTTGAACTTTTTGCAGAAAACGCGTTACCCTTTGTCCGGTACCGAATGGAACACGCCAGGATTTTCTCGAAGAAGGATACACGGTTGTATCTTCAATTCTATCAACATTCATATTCTTTGCTACTTTTTCGAGAAAGTAAAAATCTTCCGCAGCTTTTTGCTTATTCATGCCCCCTGCTTTAACATAGCTTTCATAATCGCAGATAATAGTTGAACCGATTGTATGAAAAGCATAGTAAGAGTCTGCAAATTTTAATCCGAGCACATAATATCTTAAAAATAATTCGTAGCATATTATAGCTTCCGCAGTTTCACTATCCGGTACAATCTGGTGACGAAAATTAACAACAGCAGCAGATAATATTCTTGAATTAAAATTTTCTATAATTGAAGTGATATAATTTTTCTCAATAATACAGTCGGCATCCAAACAAAAAAGCAATTTTTTTGCGGGTGATGCATAATCAAAAATGGCCAGTGCTAAGTCCATTCCGATTTTTCTTGCTAAACCTGCACCCCCGTCTTTTTCAGGAAGTTCATACCCTTTGGAAGCAGTATCAACATAAGCAAAATTTAAGCCTGAAGCTATGATCTTTTCAACTAAAGGATCATTTCTTAAATTTTTTTTCTGAACTAATTGCCGAAGAAGAGACAGGCTTTTTTGATTATCTTCCTTCACTTCAGGGATTGAAGATGCAAGATTATTAATTACAAAAATTACTAAGGTCGATTTAAAATATTCGGGATCATTTTCCGAAAGCAAAACCAGCAATTTCTTAATATTTTCAAATTCACTAATTGCCGGGATTACAATTGCATTATTAATTTTTTCTCCCGGCTGAAAATTAAGCTGCAGGTTTTTAATACCGAACTTCTTTAAATATTTTTCAACTTTTTGCGGGATATCAGTCATAGTTTCAAAAATGTTTAAGAAAATCTTTACTTTTCATATGTAGGTGAGTAATATTTATTTTGTAAAATAATTTCTTTAGCCTTAATAATGTCAGGTCCCTCAATCCAGTTTATAATTACTCCTTCGCGTTCCATCTTTTTGAACCATGTAATCTGTCGTTTGGCAAAATTATGAATAGCGCTGTTCAGCTTTTGATACATATCGTTATAATTTAATTCTCCTTTCAAATACAATCCCAGGTATTTGTATTCCAAACCGAAGAAGTTCAATTTTTCGTAAGAAATTCCGTTATCAATTAAGTTTTTCACTTCTTCTATCATTCCGTTTTGTAAACGATGCTTAAGCCGTTCGGTTATTCGTTTCTTTATTAAGTCTCTTGAAGGCATAATCCCGATATTTAATGAGCGAATTTCAATTTCTTCATTGCTTATTTGCTCATTAGATTCAGCAATTAGAATAGCTTTGATAATTCTTTCTTTATCCAATAGATCGGTAGTATTATGTAGCTTTGGATTTAGTTTTAATAAAATATTTGTAAGTGAAGCAATATCAAAATTATTTAATTCATTTATTCTGTTGGTTTCGAAATCTGCTTTTTTTAGATCGTAATTTTGAATTATAGAACTCAAATAAAGTCCTGTTCCTCCAACTAAGATAGGAATTTTAGACTTTTTAAATATTGAGTTATAAGCTTTGTAAAAATAATTCTTGAATAGGAAAAGATTAAATTCTCCCGTGGGTTCAATAATATCAATTAAGTGAAAAGGGATTTGACTGCCTTCAACAATATAATCTTTTAAATCTTTGCCTGTACCGATATCCATTCCTTTATATACTTGTCTTGAATCGGCTGAAATTATTTCCCCGTTAAATTCGTATGCAAGACCGGCAGCTAATTTTGTTTTTCCCGTGGCAGTCGGGCCAAGAATGGATATTAAATTATATTCCATTAATTAAATAAAGCTTGATTGGAAGCAGGAGTTCAACTTAATTTTACTTTATAGGAAATCATACGCTTTTAGACGAAGCCTCTTCATAAACCGGCAGTGAAATAATAAATACTGCTCCTTCGCCCAATCCTTCGCCTGTTATTATTTTCCCGCCGTGATCTTTAATTATTTTTTGAGCAACTGCCAGACCTAATCCGGCGGCCTGTCCTTTCCCATATGAAAAATAGGGCTCGAATATCTTTCCTTTTATCTCTTCGCTAATGCCTTTACCTGTATCCTTAAACTCTATCTGGATAAGATTATCTTCTCTTTTTGAAATAAGGTAAATGTTCCCTCCGTCGGGCATTGCATCGCATGCGTTTTTGGCTATCTGAAAGCAGGCCAGGTAAAAATTATTTTTATCTAAATATACCTGGGTATTTGTTTCGAATCTTTTAAATAATTTCACTTTCCTTATTTCAACGTATTCTGCGAGCTGATCTAGGATATCATCAAGTATATCATTTAATTGATAGGCCTTAGGCTCGATTAAATTTTCTTCAGTTAAAAAATTGTGAAATGCTTTGTTGGAATTAATTGCCAAGTCTGCCTGTTCAATTATAAAATCTGAAATTTGGCCTACTTCTTTTATCTCGGATTTCCTTTTTATAAATTCGGCATAATTTTTAATTAACATTAAAGGAGTATTCACATCTTCTATAATAAAGTTTGCTGCTTTTAGCAGATAATCATGTTGGTATCTATTTAGAAGTGATTTATATTGTAGTGCATTTGTTAAAGCAGAGGCAATATGTTTTGAAACCGAATTAAGTACATCTTCATCGGACTTTGTAAAATTACCATTTTCAACGTGAGCAAATCCAAGAACAGCAATTAATGAATTATCTGTATTTACGATGGGGAAAAGTAAGGTATTTACATTCTCATCCACCTCAGAATCATAACGAATATCGTCAGAAGGCAAAGAAAGATTTAAAATTTCTTTATGTTCTGCCGAATAACCGACAAGCCCTTTTCCTATAGAAATTCTTTTTATCTCATTTTCTCCATCAGTGAAGGAATATAATTCGTTTTTTTCGTTATCAGCCAAATAAATTCTAACATTTCCGGCATTGATTAATTGCTTAAGAGAATCTGAAATTGAATTTAAAGTATCTGTTAGTTCGAGGTCGGAATAGATATCTTTAATTGCCAACAGCAAATCCTTATCGCTTTTGGGAGTATGAATTTCGATAGCTTCTTCGGAAGCTGAAGTTTCTTTTGTCTCTTCCGGAATTGTAAGCACTTTTTCATCATTGGCAAAATCGGTTTCCTTAGGTAAATCCAAATCAGCTTCATTTACCGTTTCATTATAAGCGGTTTCTATATTTTCTTTCGATTCGCCGAATCCCCATTCAACATCAGATTTTGTTTCCTCAGGTTTAATTTCCTCGGTTTTTACTTCTTCTTGATTTATCTCTGTATCAGCAATATTTTCCGGTTCAGACTTTTCCTGACTTTCATAAATATCCTTGTTTTCTTCCGGTGATTCCGTAATTGTTTCTTCGGGTAATTGCTGATCCATTTCATCCAGATTAATCGGGGGAAGGGAGAGATCATCAAGATTAATATTTTCAAGGTTCGAACTATCCGTTGGTTCTTCAGCAATAATTTCTTCCCGGTCATTTACGGAGTCCGGAACAATATCATTGAAAGTATTTGCATCGGTTTCAGGTAAATTATTATCTTCAGGCTCAGCTGCTTGAATGTCATCATTTATAATTTCGGTTTTTTCTTCAGTTTGTTCCGTAGATTTTTCGTCGGTTGAATTTTTTTCGTAAGGATTCAAGTTTAATAAATTGGCTTCAATTTTTTTATTGGAAACAATTAATTCTTTTAATTTGTCTTCCTTTAATTTATAAATCAGGCAATCTCTATTAGCTACTGCGGAAGAACGCCGGGGAGTTTTTTCCAGCAGCTCCATTTCACCGAAATATTCACCTTTATTTTTTCTAAGAATAGTAGGGCTGCCTTCTTCTTTTGGGATTTTAATTTTTACTTCTCCCTCGATTATCATGAATAAAACATTGCTGTTTTCCTCGCTTTGATAAATAATATCCCCTTCCTTATAATAAGAGATACCTTCCTGATCAAGATCTATTAATACATCCGATTCTTTCAGACCTGCAAAAAGTTTATTGTTCTGAAGAAGGGCAAGGTTTTTATTCTGAGACATAATTTTAATTTATATTTGGTGACAAATTTTATTATTTAATGTACAGTATACCTAATTATTCTTAATTACAAAACCACAATAACTATATATATAAAATTGAATAAATATAAGCAAGAATTTTTAAGAAATAGATAATTAAAATATTCAAATAACAAAGGAATTAAATCAGTTTTGGGCAATAATTTAATAAATAATCATTTTGGGGTCACGGTTTATTAGTGACTTTAATAATTGTATTTTTTTTACATTTGTTTTTAATTTGAAGTATAAATAAAGTAATTTCACAACTTTTGAATATTGCCGTTTATCTTAATGTTTAAATATAGTTATTATAACATTATTTGAAAAATTAAGGGTCTGAGCGGAAATTTAAATTTTGAATCCTTAAAAAGAAAATTGCATCTGATGAATGAAGAAGAGTTATTAGAATCAGCTAAAAAAGGCGATAGAAAAGCAATGGCTGAGCTCGTAAGAAATTATGAAAAAACGGTATATAATTTTGCTTTCAAGATATGCCGCGATTCCGAACGAGCTGAAAATACTATGCAGGAAACATTCTTAAGCATGGTTAAATCGTTACACCAATTTGATGGAAAGTCAAAGCTGTCTACATGGTTATATAGAATTGTGGCCAACCATTGTTTAATGGAAGTAAGAAAAAGAAAGCATGAATTTGTTTCGATCGACGATGAGAATGGGCTTTATGACGGTAGCTATTCAACCGGCTGGGATCTGGTTCCGCCCAATATTTTGGAGAATAAAGAATTAAAAAATATTCTTGATGAAGCAATTCAAAAACTCTCACCGGATTATAGAGTTGTATTTATGTTAAGAGATGTTGAAGGCTTTTCCACGGAGGAAACAGGTAAAATTACGGAATTGTCGGTACCTGCTGTGAAATCAAGGCTTCATAGGGCGAGAGCATTTTTAAGAAAAGAAATAAATAAGGCGTTTCAGAAATGAATGATGAAAAAATTACTTGCAAAGAGGTAATGAGCCATATTTGCGAAAGTCTTGGTGAAGACCTGGAATCTCCAAAATGCATTGCAATTAAAAATCATTTGAATGAATGTCCGGATTGTACGAAATATTTTAAGTCGGTTGAAAAGACGATTGATTTTTATAAAAAATATAATGTTGATCTCCCTGAAAAAGCTCATAACAGGTTAATGGATTTTTTAGGGCTGGATAAAAATCAATGAAAAATATTACTCGATAATCCTTGAAGCGGTCTTTATATCTTTACTTTATTAAAAAGTTTTTATACATATCAGATTAAGTTTACCCATATGTTAGAGATTTGCTATTGATATTACTTTAAAATTCCCTTCCGAAATTTAACATTCAATTAATATATTTTTGTTGAACCTTAAAATCTAAATTGCTATATTGTTTAGTAATTAAAGTATGCTTGTTAATATTTTCTAAATTTAAAAGGGTCATATATTGTTATTAAAGAGGGAGAATCTTCAAAAAATCAAATCCCAGCAATTATATTTCCTTTCAGTTAAAAATAAAGGTATTCAAAATTTTTTACACTTGAAAGCAAGTTTCTATATACGACATTTAATAAAAACTAGAGTAATTCTAATTTTTTGAATGCTTAAATAACCTAATCAATCAACTAATCATAAGGGAGAAGATCAATGAAAAAGGTTCGGTTACTTGTTGTCTTATTTTCTCTAATCTCCATTTCAGTATTTTCGCAAACTCTTTATCTTTCCGAAAATTTTGATTATGGAACAACACCAAATGCGGATATAACTGCTGTTACATCAAATTGGGTTCTGCATAGCGGCACTCAACCTCCTCAGTACGTTTATCCTGGTTTAAGCTATGCTTCCTACGATTTATCTGATATTGGGGGAGCAATAGGCTTTACTTTCGGTTCAAGTGGTACTAATGACGGCGATGTTCACGCAGTTTTTTCCGATTCTCTTGCAACAGATGGAAATATGTATGTATCTTTTCTATTAAATCTTTCCAGTGCAAAAACAGGAGATTATTTCCTTCACCTTGGTCCGCGTAACTTAGGAACAACATTTAGAGGAAGGGTTTATGCAAAAGCAGGTACCACAGGATGGCTGCCTGGTTTAGCTAAATCAAGTGAAGGTGCTACGTATGGTACCACTGAATTAAATTTTGACCAGACTTATTTGGTGGTTTTGAAATATTCGTTCAGCACAGCTGCAACAAATGATGATTCTGTTACATTATATATTTACGATTCCGGTATCCCTGCAACTGAACCTGGAAGCCCGGTTGAAACTGTTGGTGCTGTTGGGGCTGGAACATCAGGCGATCCTACCGATATCGGATCGGTTGCAATTAGGCAAAGCAGCAATTGCCCGACTGGGACAATAGATGGAATTCAGGCTACAGATTACTGGCCGTTTACACAAGAACCTGTAAAGCCTGTAATTGTTTCAATTGATTCCGCTAGAAATTCCGTTAATGATACTGTTACTGTTACAGGAGTTGTAATATCACCAAATTACCAAACTACCAGCAGGTCCTATTTTATTTATGATGGTACTGCAGGTATTAACTTATTCCGTTCCGGCTTGACCAGTCCGGATTTACAATTAGGCGACAGTGTAATAGTTACTGGTTTAGTAGCAGATTATTTCAGTACAATTGAAATTAAGCCTTTCGCAGATACCAATATTACCGTTGTTGGAACTAATGCTACGCTGCCAAAGCCTAAAATAATTACCGTAAAAGAGTTTAATACTAATGGTGAAAACTACCAGGGTCAATTAATCGGATTTACTAATTTAGACACAGTAAGCGGAAAATGGCCGACTTCAAGCAGTAATGCGACCTTAAAAGCTACCGATGGTTTTGATACATTAACCATTTATCTTGATTCGGATATGGGTTTGAATAACGACCCTGAACCATCGTGGCCGGCAGATGTAGAAGGCATTGGCGCATTGTATTCTTCTTCCGGAAAAATAACATACGAATTATATCCTCGTTATATTACTGACTTTATGCCCGTCGGTACTTTACCTGTTGAACTTTCGGCTTTTACGGCTGAAGTTATGCAGAGATCAGTCGTCTTAAATTGGAAGACGGCTACTGAAATAAATAATTCAGGCTTTAATGTTGAAAGAAGTACTAACGGCAAGACTTTTCAGAAGATTGCATTTATTAGAGGTAAAGGTACAACAAGTGAAAAGTCTTCGTATTCTTTTACCGATAATGCTTTAGCAAACGGAAGTTATTTTTATAGATTGGGTCAGGTAGATTTTGACGGTACAACTAAATACAGCAAGGTTATAGAAGTTAAGGTAAGTTCTGCTCCTGCAGAATTTGAACTTATGCAGAATTATCCTAATCCGTTTAATCCATCTACTACAATTAAATTTACTCTTGAAAAGTCCGGTGTAACTACATTAAAAATATTTAATACACTAGGACAGGAAATTGCAACTTTATTTAATTCTCAAGCGGATGCCGGACATGTTTATTCAATCAATTTTAATGCTCTAAATCTTGCTTCGGGAATTTACTTCTATCAATTGAAACAAGGAAGCCAGATTCAAACACATAAGATGCTTTTAATGAAATAAAAGCCCAACCCCAGCCCCTTCCCAAAGGGAAGGGGTTTTCGGGAACAAAGATAGTTCAAAAAATCAGAAGACGAATTAGTAAATAAGTAAAATTTAAAATTAAAAACGGCGATTACAAATTATTTGTAGTCGCCGTTATTTTTTATAAGTAAAAATATAAAATAGTAAAATCATTCTTAGAATTTAATTCATAAGCTTATCCAGCCTGTGTCTGGCTTTTATAATTGCATACTTATCTCTGAAATTTATAATATGCATAGTTAAAACCTTCTTCAATAAATTAATTTCTTTATTCTTTTCGCCCATATTTCTAAAAGTTTTTGAAAGCTGGTAATCTGCAACTATTAAATTTGAGTCCAAGGACAACGCTTTATTGAACATTTGTATTGACTGCTGATAAGTACCTTCGGGAACTCCTCCTAAAAAAGTTTTAGCAAATATTTTTTCAAACCACGATAAGCTTGCCGCCTCCCTGTAATACATTCCCAGAATTATATAAGGGAAATAATCATCAGGATTAATTTTAATCGATTTCAGCGCGTTCTGCCTGACTTTTTCTGCATAAATTATTTTACCCTTGCCTCCTTTAAATATTGCCATGTTTCCGTATGTTAGTGCTAAATAAGTATAAGAAAGAGCGCTGTCCGGAAATTTTTTATTTAGTATTTCTGCGTACTTTATTGCTTTATCAATATAACTTTCTGCTTTATCTCTTTTTTTTAAATCAAGAAGTTCTTCTCCTTCATCATTATAGGCAAGTGTTATTCTCGTCAATACCGCATAGCTGTTGGGGGAAACTTTATAGGCTTCATCATAGCATTTAAGTGCATTTAGGTTGTCGAATTTTGCAGTATACTCATCTCCTTGAGCCAAATATCCTTTATCTGCCTGCGCCAGAAGAATAGATGTAAAGAAAATTATTTGTGTACTTATAATAAGATATTTTAATTTCATGAATCAGCAGATGTTATAATTTAGAAAAATTGAAATGGAATATAAATAAAGCAGATTATATTAGGAAAAATTAGATTTAACATTTGTTTTACAGCAAAAAAGAATTGTTAAAAATGCGAAAACTGCTTCTATTCAATTGTTGAATCAAAATTACAACAATAATAATAACTAATGTAATTTAGTATTTGTCTCCTTTGCTCATACTCCTCCGTCTTTTAATATGCATAAATCATGAATATGAAGATAAGTATATACTAAGCAGACATGCCCCCATGCAGTTAAGTTCTCTGTTTTTAGTAACTACAATCTCTCATCCGTTACGCAACCTTCTGTTGCCGAAGAAACATTCTTTACATATTTATACAAAATGCCGCTTGTAAATTTTAACTGAGGCTGTTTCCAATTATTGCGTCGTTCGGCTAAAACTTTTTCCGGTACATCCATATTTAAAGTATTTTTTTCGGCATCAATTGTTATGATATCGCCATTCTCAACAAGAGCGAGATTTCCGCCTACCTGTGCTTCGGGGGTTATATGACCGACTACAAATCCGTGTGTTCCTCCTGAAAATCTTCCGTCGGTAATTAGAGCTACGCTTTTTCCCAAACCAGCGCCCATAATTGCAGCTGTTATTTCAAGCATTTCACGCATTCCAGGTCCGCCTTTTGGTCCTTCGTATCTAATTACAATAACATCACCGGCGGCTATTTCTTTTTTCTCAATTGCTTTTAAAGTTTCTTCTTCGGAGTTATAAACCTTAGCCGGTCCGGAGAAATTTAATCCTTCTTTGCCGGTAATTTTTGCTACTGCACCTTCCTCGGCAAGATTGCCGTATAGAATTTGAAGATGCCCTGTCTTTTTAATAGGGGAACTTAAAGGGAAAATTATTTTTTGTCCTTCTTTCAGTTCCGCAGCTTTTTCAATATTTTCTCCTAAAGTTTTTCCGGTAACCGTAATACAGTTCCCGTCTAAGAATCCTTCTTTCAATAATAATTTTTGAACTGCCGGAACTCCGCCGATCTCATACAAATCTTCCATAACATATTTGCCGCTGGGTTTTAAATCGGCAATGTAAGGGGTTTTATCGGAAATATCCTGAAAATCTTTTAACGATAATTTTACTCCTGCCGCTTTTGCCATTGCTACAAGATGAAGAGCCGCATTTGTAGAACCGCCTAAAGCAATTACAACTGTTATTGCATTTTCAAAGGCTTTCTTTGTCATAATATCCCGCGGCTTTAAATCCATTTCCATTAAATTTAAGATTGCTTTTCCTGTTTCATAACATTCTTTAGCTTTATGGTCGCTGTTTGCAGGACACGAAGAACTAAACGGGAGACTCATTCCAAGCGTTTCAATTGCAGAAGCCATGGTGTTTGCTGTGTACATTCCGCCGCAGGCACCTGCACCTGGACATGCATGATGAAGTACATTTTCCAGATCAGCTTCGGTAAATTCTTTGGAGAGATACTGTCCGTAAGCTTCGAATGCAGAAACGATATCAAGTTTTTTCCCGTTGTAAAAACCGGCTCTTATGGTTCCGCCGTAAATCATAATGCTCGGCCTGTTAAGTCTTGCCATAGCCATAACCGAGCCGGGCATGTTTTTATCGCATCCCGGGATTGCAATTAAAGCATCATAAAATTGTGCGCCCATAACTGTTTCAATTGAATCGGCAATAATATCTCTTGAAGGAAGCGAGTACTTCATACCTTCTGTTCCCATTGCAATACCGTCGCTTACACCTATTGTGTGAAAGATTAACCCGATTACACCTGCATCAACGACACCTTTCTTAACTAGTTTTGCAAGGTCATTTAGGTGCATGTTGCAAGTATTTCCTTCCCATCCCATGCTTGCGATTCCAACCTGAGGCTTTTTAAAATCTTCATCCGTTAATCCAATACCATGGAACATTGCCTGAGAACCAACTTGAGAACGAGATTGAGTTAATCTTTTACTGTATTTGTTTAAACCTTCTTTCATTTTTACCTCTAAATTTATTAACGGATTCGGATTCTTTTATGAAATTAAATGCATTGCAGATTTAATTGTATTTGCTGTTTTTATAAAAATCAAATGTACAAAATAAAAAAAAATATTAGTAGACTTTTCCGCTAAAAATTAAATTTTATTTTTGGAGATGATTATAAAAATGCAGTTTTATGGGAAAATTATAACCATCTTTAATTTGATTTAAACATTCACTTTAGTAAAATGATAATGATTAAATAGTTCAATTTGTATATTGGCGATGAATCACGGAATCAATAATATTAAGAAAGAATTTGTACCTGAATGGGCCAAGAAGGTTGTGTGGTATCAGATTTTCCCGGAGCGCTTTAGAAATGGAGATTCAAATAGCGATCCTACAAAAGATGATTTAAAAGGTGCATGGCCGCACGATTATTCTTCTCCTTGGCAAATTCATCCATGGGGCTCCGATTGGTATAAACTTCAGCCTTACGAAAAAAAGAACGGTAAAGGTATCTGGTTCAACATTCAAAGACGAAGATACGGAGGAGATTTAAAAGGCATTTTTGATAAATTGGACTATCTCCAAGATCTCGGCATATCAGCAATCTATCTTACTCCCGTATTTGAATCTCCATCAAGCCATAAGTATGATTCTGCTTCTTATCATCATATCGATCCGAACTTCGGGCCTGACCCGGATGGAGATAGAATAATTATTGCATCAGAAAAACCATATATCTCTTCATCATGGAAATGGACATCCGCAGACCGTTTTATGCTTAAGCTGATAAAAGAAATACATAAAAGAAAAATGTATATAATTTTTGACGGCGTTTTTAATCATATGGGATTAAACAGCCCGGCATTTCAAGATGTAATGAAAAATCAACCTAAATCTAAGTATAAAAATTGGTTTAAAATTATTTCGTGGGATAACGATAAAACGTATACAAAATTTGATTATACCGGCTGGCAAGGTGTAAAAGAATTGCCGGAGCTTGACCAGGATGAAAATGGTATAGCTGCCGGTCCGAAAAAATATATTTTTGAAATAACAAAAAGATGGATGGATCCGTATAATAACGGAAATACCAAAGCGGGAATCGACGGATGGAGGCTTGACGTCGCTTCATTGATTAAGCATCCTTTCTGGAAAGATTGGAGAAGATCAGTTAAAACCATAAATCCGAACGCATATATTACCGGGGAAATTATCCAGCCAATCAATTCATTAAAACCATATTTAAATGGAGATGAGTTTGATGCTGTAATGAATTACAATTTTGCTTTTGCTTCTGCTGAATTTTTTGTAAGTGAAAATAAAAATATTTCAGTCTCATCGTTTGATAGAAAATTAAATAATTTAAGAAAAGCTTTTCCCGGCGGGGTGGAATATGTCCAGCAAAATTTATTCGGCAGCCATGATTCAAACCGCTTGGCTTCACATATTGTAAATCGTAATCTGGAAGTCTTTAGAAACTGGCCGAAATATTTTAAGATATCAAAGGCGACTAATCGGGAATACCTTACCCGGAAGCCGGATAAATATGAAATTAAAATTCAAAAGCTGATGGTAATATTTCAAATGACATTTATAGGTGCGCCAATGATTTATTACGGAGATGAAGCCGGCATGTGGGGGGCAAATGATCCATGCAGCAGAAAGCCGATGATATGGGACGATATTAATTATGAAGATGAAGTTTATCGTCCGGATCAAACTAAGAAAAAGAAGCATGACAAAGTTGAATTTAATAAAGATTTATATAATCATTACAAAAAGCTTATTCAAATAAGAAATAAAAATATTGCATTACAATTGGGAAGCTTTAACACTTTGTTGACTGATGATGAAAATAATGTTTATGCGTTTTCCAGGAATTATGGAAACGAACTCGTTATAATCGTTCTTAACAACAGTAAGAGATTAAAGAAAGTTTTACTAAGTAATTTAAATGCGGAATCTTTTGAAGATCAATTAAATAATGAAACTTTTAAAACGGCAAACGGCGATTTCAAATTCAATGTAAAAGGGAAATGGGGAAGAGTATTGGTTAAGATAAGATAATAATAATCTATCCGGTCAGTCGAAAAAATTTACTGCTTAAGTTAAATAGAACCCAAATGTAATATTCGCTAGTGCCGCGTCATGGAATTAATAATTCTCTTAATAAGAGTTTCCGAATATTCTTTTATTTCCTGATAAATAATTTCCGATTTCTTTAAAAATTCGCTTGCGGCAATTTGATTTGAAAGACCCGAACAATTTATTGCTACATTAAGGAAAGCTCCTTCGGCGGCTGTTGCAGTCAATGATATTGCTACACCGGCATCAGACAAAGAATTTTGATTGCCCTTTTGTGAAATTGTATCCAGGTAGGGAAGAAGCTGATTGCATTTTATTAATACTTCCGACGGAACAATTGCAGCTTCCATAGTTGTTTTTTCAATTTCATTTTTTCTAAAAGATTTTTGTACGTCCGTTTCCTTAGGAAGTTTGAATGCAGCCATTACATTATCAAATGCCTCATTATCTTTTTTTGCCAATGTTAGAAAATGATCCTGCAATTCTTTTAATTGATCAGCAATGTCTTTTGCTTCTGCTTCAAATTCCCGGTATTTCTTTTTACCGACAGTTAGGCTGCAAACCATTTGCCCAAGAGATGAAGCTAAAACTCCGCAGAGAGCGGCTACATTTCCTCCGCCGGGTGTAGGAGAATTGGATGATAAATCATTTAAATAATTTTGTAAAGATTTTTGTAAGTCCATAATTACCTTTTAATATTTGTGTTAAAGATTAATTCTTGAAAAATGTTGAAAACTATTCCATGTTATTGTTTTAATAATTATACGGAATTATGTACATATGCATCAGGTTAACTAATTAAAAATTGAGTACTATTGAAATAATTATTTACAATTTATTCCGAGTTATTTAACATTGCACTCCTAATGGAGTGCCGGTTTCTTTGTAATTGGCTCTTTTTACAAACATAAAATTCCTATGGAGTTTTTGATTGACTCCGATAGGAGTCATATGTTTGTAACAAGAAAGAAACCTGATTTAACTGAACTCCGTTAGAAGTTCTATGTTTTAAACAAATTAAATTGAAATATCTGTAATCCGTTCATATACATTGAATTACAGTGATTAATAACAAAATTAGGTTGATGTCTATGTTTACAGAGGGAGAGAATTCTTTTCAATGGGATCTTCATTTTTCTTAACTCTGTCATTTTAATTTTACAATTTATTCTGAGTTATTTAACATTGCACTCCTAATGGAGTGCAATTTCTGATTTTTATTTATTTTTTATAAACATATAACTCCTCTGGAGTTTTTAACTGACTCCGTTAGGAGTCATATGTCTATAATAAATATAAGAGCTATAATAAGAACTCTGTAGGAGTCCGAAATCAAAGTAAAGTTAATTAAACCATTTAAATAAGAACTTGTTATCATATTTTACAGCAAAGGAATTCAGCATATTTAAATATTCTTCCCGGAAAGTTTTTACCCCATGATGTTTTTCCTGGTTGTTTATGTAATTAATTACTTTTGGGATTTGAGAATGAGAATATGAAAACGCACCAAATCCTTTTTGCCAGTTATATTTCCCATTTACCCATTTTTTATCATTAATAAAATCTGTTGAAGCAATTTTAACTTCTTTTACAAGCTCAGAGATAGAAAGTATAGGATTTAATCCAATAAAAATATGAACATGATCAGGCATAGAATTTATTGCAAGTAATTTATTCTTTTTATTTTGAATTATTCCCGTAATATATTTATGTAATTCTTCCTTAAAATATTTTTTAATCATTCTATCCCTATGTTCAACAGCGAAAACCAATTGTATATAAAGTTGAGTATAAGTATTTGCCATAAAAGCCCCCGTTTTTATAAAACATAATTGTAATCACTGCAATACTCTTTAGTGCTGAATTTATAAACAAATTAATTCTAACAAACATTAAGATCATATCAAAGCTTTTAAAATTTTCAAGAAATACCTTTTTGCAGCTCTATGTAACTATTTTTTAAGAATTACACAAAGTTACACCGAGGAAGCACAGAGTTTCACAGAGGAAAAATTTTAATTTAAATCGTTTCTATTGAGTGCTTAAATCATATAGTCAATTATCTTTTCACTCTTATTAAACTGATTTAATTCGCTTAGTCCCAATTTTTCTATTGCCAAATCAACAAGAGATTTTTCATCTGAGTATTGCCCCTCGGAATAAAATTTGCCTGCCTGCAGCAAAGCTTCCAATGGAACAAGCCCGACAATTTCACTTCCCTTAACCTCAACGCCTAAACGTTTTGCTTCCTTTTTTACTTCCTCGAATGCAATATGAATCGGTGTTATATTATAATTTGTTAAATTCATTGAAACCTGAGATATTTTGTATTTCTCAAGCAGTACGCCCATTCCTTTAACACTTTTTAACCTGCCCGGTTCTCTAACGGTTTCGCCATTCATTTTAATTATTTTCCCGTTTTCATCACGTTTTGCTTTGCCCGATTCCCGTAATATTTCACCGATCTCTTTTGCATATTTTACATCTTCAGATTTAATGTTAACATTATAGGCAATAAGAAAGAACCTTGCACCCGTAACTATAGCTCCCAGTTTAGAATTAAATTGATTTGTGCCGTAATCAGGCTGCCATTCGGGATCTTTTAATTTTTCTTCCAGGCCTTCATATTCACCTTTTCTTATGTCGGATAAATTTTTTCTTTCCGGTCTTCTTGCGGCAGATTCATAAAGGTAAACCGGGATATTCAGCTCTTTTGAAATATGGTCGGCAAAAGTCTCGGAAATTTTAACGCAATCATCCATTGTAGCTTCTTTTACCGGGACGAAAGGAACTACATCAATTGCACCCAACCTTGGATGCTCACCTTTGTGTAACTTCATATCAATATTTGCAGCCGCAGATTTACTGATTGCAATTGCTCCGTCAATAATACCCGATTCATCACCTGCTAATGTAACAACCACACGGTTATAATCGGCATCCGGTTCCAGACTTAAAAGTTTGCAGCCTTTAATTTCGGTTAGGGATTCTTTCATTTCCAAAAATGTATTTTCGTTTTTACCTTCGCTAAAGTTAGGCACACATTCAATAATTTTCATAATAAAACTCCGCAGTATTTCTAAACTTTTATCAAAGTGTTTAACAGTAATAAAATGCAACCTTTATAGTTGATGAAATAACGCATTTCCATTTGTAGGAATAGACTTTTTCATCATGTTAAAAATAAAAAAATTCTTACTAAGATATGATAAAAGATCGTACTGACAGAAAAGAGGTTTAAATCCTAAAAAAAGATTAAATGAGTTTAAATTGAAATGACCTGGTTGACCATTCTTTGGAATCGTTGTTCAAAGATTTTTCCGTGAATATTACTCTGTCATCGTAATCAATTAATATAACAGTTGATGATCTGGTTCCGTACAAAGGTGTTTTAACGAATACCGGAGAAACAGCCCTTTCAATTTCTAAACCTACCCCGGTATCAGGGAGTAATTCATCCGGAGGGATTGAAGAGTCCGATAAGATATCGAATAAATTATCCGGAGAAATATGTTTTTCATTTAAAATATCTTTAAATGATTTTTTACTTTTTTCAACTTTCGGCCACGGAGTGTCCAGCAGATGATTACTCAATCCGTAAATTCCGGCCGAAAGTACCAATAATTTTTTAGTCTGGTTCGAGAAATAATTGAAGTTTTCTTTGTCTGCAAATAACAAATTATATCCGTTGTAGGAATCTGAAGACGATAAAAGTTTTTTTGAAAAATCCGATGGGGAATCATTACCTTTTAAAAAATTTGAAACTAGTTCACCTCTGGAAGGTACATTCTCTTTCATTTTTTTAAGATCGCGGTAATTTGTTATCGCAGCAAACCGGCCCTTCTTTGTTATGCCGAGCCAGGTTCCGCCGGCTTTTAAATCCCTTCCGGCTAATAAACCAGGTTCATCATCCCAGAATTCGGCGGGAACTGCCGGGCGATTATAAAATTCATCCCGGTTTGCCGCAACAATTATTTTGTAATTAGGATGAGTTTTATATGAAACCAATAACAAACACATAATAACTTATGACAATTTCTATAATGAATATTGTTTTTATTAAACTGTTTCTCCAAAGAAAAAATCCTTATGAAGAAAAGGGATTAAAGCTGTAATAAGTCCCGGTACGTATAATGATTTTCTATCCATTACGCCGTTTGTAAAATAGCCTATAGCTCCGGACTTTTGTTTTGTATTATGATCACCTGTAAGCTTATCCATAACTTCGCCGAGTTCTACTCCTTCCAATAATTTTTTCGTAACGGAATCTGGCAGTTCAAACAAAGGTGAAGTACCGAAACCGATTTTACCTTCAGCGTTAATAATGCACATTAAACCTAATGCAAACCATTTATTAAAAAACTCGGCTATCCCCCCTTCGATTCCCACGAAAAACTCAGCTCCAAGTTTTTTCATGCTGTTGATTTGTTTTAACTCCATAGCTCTATTTTTTGCACCTTCAAATGTTTCCCCGTTTACCGGCTGTGCGGAAACTTTAGAATCTGCGCTTATTCCGATTACTTCAAGGTCTTTAAAATATTTTGAGAAGGCTTCTTCAACTGCTTCTATTTTAACTGGATTTTTGGATCCGACTAGAATTTTCATTTTTACTTTTGCTTTAAGAATTTAAAAATTGTAAATAAAATAATAATAAAATTAAAGTATCGCTAATCCTTATTTTTCAAATCTTATGATAAGATATTCATTAATCATGCTGTATTTTTATTGTTGAAATTAAGAGATAGAATTTACAAATTTTCTTTTGTTAATATGTTATTATTTGGAATTAATTTATTTTTTCTTAATTACTGAAATTACGCAAGATGGAAGAAGGTGAGTGTCATAAGGCAGTCTCAAAAGAAGGTATTTGTCATGCTGAACTTGATTCAGCATCTCTTTTTAGTAGTTATTTGAGTATTTAGATTTCGGGTCAAGCCCGGAATGACAGTTTTGAGACAGCCTCTTCGCCGGACGAGAAGGTAGAGGGTAAATTCCCCGTTGCTTGCGGCGAATAGGGTTCGTGGCTTGCCTCGAGGTTCATTCCATTGATTTTATTTGGATTTATAGATAAAGCATATTTGTACAATTATTCATAAATTCTCAATTTTTAACAGGAATTTTTAATAAATTACTTCATGAAATTGTTTTACATTATTGTTCACAATAATTCTAGAAAATATTTCTCTGTTGTTCGAATTCTTTTCTGCTTTTTCATACTGTATTCTATATTTTGTACCGCTTTAAAAGCCCAATCAACCGATCTTAACTTCGAACGGATTCTTAGCGACAAAGGCTTATCTCAGAATACGATTCATTATATCTTGCAGGATAAGCAGGGCTATATGTGGTTTGCAACCGAAGATGGGCTTGATAAATACGACGGCTACAGTTTTACTGTTTATAAAAATAATCCTAATAATTTAAATTCCATACCGGATAATTTCATCTGGACGCTTTATGAAGATAAAGACAGGAATTTATGGATAGGAACAAACAGCGGAGGTTTAAGCAAACTGAATACGCTGACGGGAAAATTTACTAATTATAAATATATGCCTAATGTTTCAAATACAATTGGTAATAATAATGTAAGGGCAATTCTGGAAGATAAAGAAGGCAATTTATGGATTGGTACTGAAGGCGGCGGTTTAGATAAATTTAATCTAAAGAAGAACATTTTCACCCATTACAAGCATAATCCTAAAAATTCAAACAGCTTAAGCGATAACAATGTACTTTCTCTTTATGCCGATAGTTCCAATATTATTTGGATCGGTACCAACAAGGGCATAAATAAATTCGATATTGTTAAAAATAAATTTACTCACTACATGTCTGTTCCAAATAATTCAAACAGCATTAGCAATAGCGTGGTTCTTTCAATTTTTCGCGATAGAAGCGGAATATTATGGATCGGAACACTTAACGGTCTCAATAGTTTTAATGAAAAGGAAAATAAATTTACCAGATATTTAACCGAACGTAATAACAGTATAGATATAAATAACAGCAGAATAAATTCAATTCTCGAAGATAAATACGATGTAATTTGGGTGGGAACCGGCAGCGGACTTTTTCAATTTAACAATAAAAAGAGAAATTTTGTTAATATTAGTAAGGTCACTACTAATTCAACAAACCTAAGCAACAACAATATCCTTTCTTTATATGAAGACGATTCCGGACTTATCTGGATTGGAACCGCAGAAGACGGCGTTGTTAAATTTGACAGGGAAAGACTGAAGTTTCTTCATTATAAACATGAAACCGGCAATCCCAATTCTCTCAGCCATAATACAATTCGTGCAATTTACCAGGATAAATCCGGGATGCTTTGGATCGGTACTTTAGGAGGGGGATTGGATATTTATGATAAAACGAAGAATAAATTTATTTTTTATAAACACAACTCGAATAATAAATACAGCATCAGCGATAATTCGATTTCTGCAATATCTAAAGATAAATATGGAAATTTTTGGATCGGGACATGGGGAGGCGGATTAAATGAAGTAATTAATTTCTCCAATAATAATTATAATAATTTAAAATTCAGGCATTTTTATCATACGGATGATAATTCTTCCGGTCTTAGTGATAATGTAATTCAATCAATATATGAAGATTCACATGGGAGACTTTGGATTGGAACAGGTATTGGGCTGGATTTATTTGATAAAAAAAATAATCGTTTTATCAGTTTTGTAAATAATCCGAATGACTCCAATAGTATAAGCAATAATCTGGTTCAATCGTGTATACATGAAGATAAGTTAGGAAATCTTTGGGTAGGGACATGGGATGGTTTGAATAAAATTTTAATCAAAAGAAACAGTTCTATTGAAAATATTAAATCCAATATTAATTTTATTCATTATGTAAACAGGCCGAATGATAAATTTAGCTTAAGCGATAACAGAATAATTTCGGTTTATGAAGATAGACAAGGCAATCTATGGTTCGGAACATACGGCGGCGGCTTAAATGAACTGCCCCTGGACCAGATAAATAAAGCTAATCCTGAAAATGCCCGTTTTATTCGATACTCGGTTAAAGACGGACTAACAAGCAATATAATTTACTGTATTCTTGGTGATGAAGAAGGTAATTTATGGCTTAGTACCGATAACGGTTTATCCAAATTTAATCCGGATACAAAAGCCTTCAGAAATTATTTTGAAAGCGACGGGCTTCAGGGGAATCAATTTTTTTGGGGAGCTAGTTATCAAGGCTTGAATGGTGAATTATTTTTCGGCGGAACAAACGGTGTAAATGCATTTTTCCCTGAGAAATTAAGAGATAATAAACATATCCCTCCGATTGTCATTACTAGTTTTCAAATATTCAATAAGCCGGTTGAAATAGGTGTTAAAAATTCTCCTCTTAAAGAGGCAATTTCCGATACAAAAGAAATAGAATTGTCATATTACCAAAATGTTTTTTCATTTGAATTTGCTGCACTTGATTTTACATCACCGTCTAAAAATCAATATGCTTATATGATGAAAGGATTTGATAACAATTGGATTTATTCCGGAAATAGGCGCTTTGTTACTTATACTAATTTAGATCCGGGGACTTACGTATTTAAAGTAAAGGGCTCTAACAATGATGATGTTTGGAACGAGAAAGGTGTATCTCTGACAATTATCATTCTCCCTCCGTTCTGGAAGACTTGGTGGTTTATTTCTTTGGCGGTATTACTAGGCGGGGGTTTTATAATATTGTTTATTACATTCAGGGTAAAACACCTTCTGGATATAGAAAGATTTAGAACTAAGTTGGCCGCCGACCTGCACGATAATATCGGCTCGAGCTTAACTGAAATATCCATTCTAAGTGAAGTGATATCCCAAAAACTTGATGATGCAGCTGAAGATATCAAAAAAAATCTTAAGATGATTAGTGATAATTCGCGTAACCTGATTGATAATATGAGCGACATAGTATGGCTTGTTAATCCTAAAAGAGATTCGCTTTACGATCTTATTTTAAGGCTACGGGATACTTACACCGAATTATCGTCTTATGCCAGCATTTCGTTCAGATCGGAAAATATTAAATCTCTTGAAAAAGTTTCATTGTCAATGGAGCACCGCCAGCATTTATATCTGATTTTTAAAGAAGGAATTAATAATTGTATAACACACAGTTGTTGTACGGAAATATCGCTTGACGCTTTGGTAAAAGGGAAAAAATTAGAGATGATTTTAAAAGATAATGGAAAAGGATTCAATATAAACGATGATTTTCCCGGCAATGGGCTGGTAAATATTAAAAGAAGGGCAAAAGCTATCGGAGGAACTGTAGATATTATTTCTAAAGAAGGCGAAGGTACTACATTGGTTTTTGAAGGAAATATCCTTTAAAGTCGGTTCTCAAGTACTCGGTTGATTTTAACAGGTTATATAGCCATATTAAATTCAAAAGTAAAAAAACTTAATTTTAATATTCGATACGGTAGCCGGCTCTAATATGGATCTTAAAAATTCGGGTTGGGAATTGGAAAAAATTTAATGTTTGGTGAAGATGATGATAAAAGTAGTTGTGGTAGAAGATAATGATGCGATCCGTGAAGGATTGAAAATTTTAATAGACGGAACAGAAGGATATTCCTGTGTAGCGGCATATTCCGCTTGTGATATAATGTTGAAGAATTTGGAAAAGTTAAATCCCGATGTAATGCTGATGGATATTGGCCTGCCGGGTATGAATGGAATTGAGGGTATTAAAAAGGCAAAGTTAATATATCCCGACCTTACAATTTTAGTTCTTACCGTTTATGAAGAAAACGATTTGGTATTTGATGCGTTATGTGCAGGGGCATGCGGTTATTTAGTAAAAAAAACTCCGCCTTCCCGGCTGCTGGAAGCAATCCAGGAAGCGCATCAGGGCGGCGCACCAATGAGTGCAAACATTGCTAGAAAAGTTATAGATTTTTTTCAGCAAAAAAAGCAGTTATCTGCTCAAAAGCCTCAAAGCATATTAACTCCCAGGGAAAAGGAAATTCTCAGCGGTTTGGTTGAAGGGAATAGTTTTAAAGCTATTGCGGATTCGCTTTTTATAAGTATAGAAACCGTAAGATTTCATTTCAGAAATATTTATAAAAAACTTCATGTCCATTCACAGTCGGAAGCCGTGGCAAAAGCAATTAAAGAAGGCATTATTTAATTATCAAATTGCTGAACTGTTTGACCTTCAAATTTTCAAAATAAAATCTTTAAATACAATTTGACAATAAATCAATTAAGCAATTCATTTCATTTAACCCACTCTAATTAGGTAGTATTATTTTATAAATTAAAAATAGTTTTCATAAAATACCTATGTTCATGTAGTAGTGTGACTAAATAAATAGTAATAGATTTACAACTGTTAAAGAATAAATTGGAGTATAGTTCGAGTTAAAATGATTAAAACAAATCTAATTTTTAATTAATCATATACGGGGATGATAGAATGATTAATGTTGTTGTTGTTGAAGATAATGATACAATTCGTGAGGGACTTAAAATTCTAATAGACGGTACTGAAGGTTATCGTTGTCTGGCTTCATTCGATAAATGCGAATTAATGCTGAAGAATTTAAAGAAATTGAATCCTGATGTTTTATTAATGGATATCGGTCTGCCGGGGATGAACGGAATTGAAGGAATAAAAGAAGCCAAAACAATTTTGTCTGATCTTACAATTCTGGTATTAACGGTATATGAAGAAAATGATCTCATTTTTGATGCGTTATGTGCCGGTGCTTGCGGTTACTTAGTTAAGAAAACCCCCCCTTCAAAGTTACTGGAAGCAATTCAGGAAGCATATAAAGGCGGCGCACCTATGAGCTCTCACATAGCAAGAAAAGTAATAGATTTTTTCCAGCAGAAAAATAAAGTAACATCCAGAGGTTCGCAGCAGATATTAACCCCCAGAGAAAAGGAGATATTAAGCGGACTTGTTGAAGGAAACAGCTTTAAAGTTATTGCGGATTCTCTTTTTATTAGTATAGAAACAGTAAGATTTCATTTCAGGAATATTTATAAAAAGCTTCATGTTCATTCACAGTCCGAAGCGGTTGCAAAGGCAATTAAAGAAGGGCTTATTTAAGTTAAAATAATGCTTAATGATCGGATAAAATGTAATAAAATATTCCCTATCTATTTAGGTAGGGTTTTTATTCCTTTTATTAACGAAAAATTAAAAATACCCATGATTAGGTAGTAGTTTAGTCCGGGTTTAATTTATAGTTTTTACAGTATGATTTTACCCCGCATTATATAAAACAAGTATACAGAATATATCGAGAATAAATAAAAAGCTAAAAATGCTGGAGAGAGAATTAAAAGCAAGTATAAAATAATAAAAGCTTTTTATGTAATAAAAAATTGATTGAATGTATCTAAAGTTTAAGCATCTTTTATGAATTTAGGAAAGATATTTTAACATCTTTAGAGATTTGTAAATAGAGAAAATGAACAATTAATTATATGAGAAAACGAATGAGAATAATTAATACATCCCGGAGGGATACATGAGATTTTGGCTACAACTTTTTTCCATTTTAATCTTATCTGTAATATTATCTAACGAAATTTTTGGTCAAACTGGAAAGATAGCCGGGCAAGTGACTGATGCCGGAAACAATGAACCTTTAATTGGTGCAAATGTAATAATATTAGGTACATCTATGGGCGCCGCTACGGATTTAAATGGGAATTATTCAATCCTAGGATTAGCACCGGGTGTTTATAACATTAGGGTATCTGCAGTCGGGTATCAAAGCGAAGAATTGCGTGACGTTCGCGTTTCAATTGATTTAACGACAAGAGAAGATTTTTCGCTTAAGGAAACCGCAGTGCAGGTTCAAACGGTTGTTGTTACTGCTAAAAGACCTCTTGTCCAAAAGGATTTAACAGCGTCAACAGCAATTGTTGATGCCAACCAGATATCTTCATTACCTGTTACTGAGTTCCGGGATGTATTAAGTCTCCAGGCCGGTATTGTTGATAATAATGGCCTGCATGTGAGAGGCGGAAGAAGCGGTGAAATTGTTTATGCAATTGACGGAGTTCCGTTAACGGATGCATACGACGGTTCAACAGTAGTAGATGTAAATACAAATTCAATTCAAGAACTACAATTCGTAAGCGGGGCTTTTAATGCAGAATACGGTAAAGCTCTTTCAGGTTATGTTAATATTGCAACTAAAGACGGCGGAGATAAGATCAAGGCGAATCTTACAACATATTGGGGAGGTCATTATACTACACACACAGATATATTTAGACATGATAATGCTTTCAGACCCGGTGATATTAGAGATGTTGAAGGCGGTATAAGCGGTCCTATTATTCCTGATAAACTTTCATTCTACACATATGCCCGTTATATTTATTTCGGTGGATGGATTTACGGACAAAATGTTTTTAATCCCTGGAATATTACTGTTAATCTAGGCCCTACTCTCCCTGTTTCTCAAAGATATATAATAAGTGCTTTACCTAGCGGGAGGGGAGATAGTTCTTGGGCTCCGATGAATTGGAATGAAAAAATTTATGCTCAGGGAAAATTAACATGGAAACCTTTTACAGGAGTGAAGTTAGATTATAATTATATTATTGATAACAAGAATTATCAGGATTATTCTCAAGATAACGGCCAGCTTTATACTTATGATCCTGCAGGGTTTTATCATCAATTTAAAAGAGCTAATACCAATATATTAGCCTTAACCCATACTTTAAGCGCCGAAACATTTTACAAGCTAGATTTTTCTTATTTCTTTAATCAATACGAAAAATATGTATATGCCGATGTAAACGATCCGCGATGGACTAACACCCTGCTTTTTCAGCTTACACCTACTGAGGTGCCGTCATTTTATACCGGAGGTACAGGGAATGAATTATTCAGACGAACAACCGGTAATTATGGGATTAAATTTGATCTGACCTCTCAAGTAACTCAAATTCACCAGGTAAAGTTCGGCTTAGAATATAACAAGTATAATTTAACTTACGCAGATGCATTTTTATACCAGGCTGACTCACTTCAGAGACCGGATGTCACCGGTAATCCTTATGCACAAATGCATGTACCAAATCCCAATGACCCGAACCAAAATTTAAATATTAATCTCTACACGGAAAAACCATTTGAAGCGTCAGCTTATATACAAGATAAAATTGAATTGAAATCTCTTATCGTAAATATTGGGGTTAGAGGAGATTACTTTTATCCCGATGGCCATGTATTAAACGATCCATATGATCCGAATATTTATAATCCTGTGGAACCTGATCATATTAATATGACATTAGCTCAGCGCCAGGCTATTTGGTACAAAAAAGCTACACCTAAATTTCAGATAAGCCCTCGGCTTGGGGTTGCTTTCCCGATTACCGCACGGGGTGTAATTCATTTTTCATACGGCCATTTCTTCCAGATACCCAACTTTGATCTGTTATACCAAAATCCGGATTATAAGTTTGGACAAGGAACCGGTAATTTAGGGGTAGCTGGAAATGCTGATTTAAAAGCAGAAGAGACCAAAAGCGGTGAAGTTGGAATTCAGCAGGCAATATCGGATGATATTACTTTTGATGTAACCGGTTATTTTAGGGATATTAGAAACTTAGCAGGTACAGCCACCAACTTAATTCCTATATACGGCGGAGCGGCTACATATGTACAGTTTGTAAATAGCGATTTTGGCTTTGTGAAAGGAATAGTTCTTTCTGTTACTAAAAGATTAACTAATCATTGGTCTGCAACTCTTGATTATACTTTACAATCTGCAAAAGGCAATGCTTCCGATCCGAAAGCAACTATCAATCTTTATACAAACGGTGAGAGACCTGAACAGCAGCTTACGAGTTTAAATTGGGACCAGACACAAACCGTTAATGCTACTTTTTCATACGTTGGCGACCAAGATTGGGGATTTAGTTTAATCGGGCAGTATGGAAGCGGTTTTCCATATACACCGACGGAATCTTTAAACCTCTCTCAAATTTTAACAAACGCCGGACTTAAACCTCCTACATTCAATATTGATTTGAGAGCTTATAAGGATTTTATGCTCGGTAATAACAAACTTAGTATCTTTTTAAGAATTTATAATTTGCTTGATATTAAGAACATGCTTAATGTTTATGATGACAGCGGTGTAGCCGATTATACAATTGCCGAATATGAGGCATTAAATAATGGTAATCCGACTCATTTGGTAAATTCGGTTCAGGATTACTATAATAATCCTTCATATTATTCCGAACCAAGAAGAATTGAATTCGGTATGAGTTTTTATTTCAACCAATAAGTTTAATTAGTGGAATTATTATGACAAAACTTAGATACTTTATTTATCTTTTTTTTATTTCTCTATTTATTGTTTCAAATTCATTTCCTCAGAGCAGGGAAGTAAAGGCTAGAGGAAGCTATGTTTACCGTACGTTTGGAGTACATAGAGGAAATCAGGTAAGAACTATTTTCGGCAATTACGGCGTCATTGCCCAGCCCTCAACTTTGCCCGGTTATCCTAGAGGCGCATGGAAATATGACGCAGACGGCTATGTGGGTGATGTCAGTCCCCTTGTCGGTTTGAGGCTTCCTCCTATACCCCAAAAAGACTCGCTTGGAAATATTATTGGATACATAGATACTGTAGTAAATGTTCAGATTACCCCTGTTTCAAGACCCGGCGGTGGAAGATCGGGATCCGGTGGACAATTTTGGGGTTTTGATCCGATTCCCGGATTCAACAATCCTATAATTGATCAAAGTATCGGCGGTGTTGCTATGAGCAATCTCCCGCAAACCTGGCCGAATCAATGGCCTGATCAGCCGGATTGGACTTACACCGGCAAACCAGTTGCTGTTAACGGTACATATATTACTCCTAAAGTCGACTGGAACGGATATTTTGGCCGTGCTCAATTTAATGCGGATCAGGAAAGTTATTTCTGGATGGATGATAATGAAGATCAGTCAATGTTTCAAAGGTATGGATTTACGCCGGACTCAACAGATCCTACGCGTAGAGGAGAAGCTTTACAAGTTTCTGTCAGAGGTTTACAATGGTCAAATTTCTTAGCACAGAATGTGATTTTTTGGTTGTACAATATAAAGAATGACGGTACCACTAATTATGATCAGGTTGTATTCGGAACTTTGGTAGGAACTTATGTTGGAATTATGGGGGATGAATATAATGATGACGCATCATTTTTCGATGTAAGACAAAATATAACTTATACATGGGATATAGAACCGGGTAAAGGTTATGAATATATCCGTCCCGAAGCAAATCCCCAATGGCAGCCTAATCCGTTTGCAGTAGGATATGTGGCTTATGCTTTTTTGGAATCTCCGGGTAATCAATATGACGGAATTGATAACGATGGAGATAATGCTAAGTTTACAATTAATGCTCCATATTTTACTGCTCAAGATTTTAATCCGAGAGTTATTCATGCCGGTGATAAATTAGTTTTGATTGATCCGAAGACTTATAAAAGATCAATATATATCATGCCCGATTCTACCGTAACCGTATATTCAATGGGAGTTCCATTTAAATTGTCTCCCGGTATAACTCTTCAGGAAGGGAATTTACGCGCAGACGGAACCGTAAATCCGAATGCATATGATGGAATTGACAATAATTTAAACGGAATAATTGATGAAAATTATATTCTGGATTACAGGCAGTTTAAAAAATCTCCTCAAGGAGTAGTTTTAATAGATACGCTAAACCCGATCCAGCATAAAGATTATATTGATGGTACAGGTCTAAATGATCCCATGATTGACGAAGCTCGCAACGATGGTATTGATAACAATCATAACTGGAGTCAAATAACTGATGATGTCGGGTTGGATGGGAAACCGCAAACCGGAGATTTCGGTGAAGGTGATGGTAAACCTACATCAGGATATCAAAAACCGGGAGTTGTTCCCGGGCTTCCGGTTGATTCATCTAAATTGAATATATATGGGCTTCTAGATACCGGCGAACCGGGTGAACCGGATATTGATAAAACCGATGTCGATGAATCTGATCAAATCGGTCTAACTAGTTTTGAATATTTCGTTCCTGCTGGCGCAATAACTATGAGCAATGAAGTTGATATGTGGCGAAGGATGCATCCCGGTTATTTTGATGTGCCTGCTTCTGTTGTAAATAATACTGCAACTAAAGGAGAAGACGGCGACTTTATAGTTGCTTCGGGTTATTTCCCTCTTCTTGCAGGAAGTACTGAAAGATTTTCACTTGCTCTTTTATTCGGTGATAATCTTTTTGAAACCATAAAAACTAAAAAAATTGCTCAAACTATTTATACTGCTAATTACAACTTCCCGCAGCCTCCCGATAAACCGACATTAACTGCTGTGCCGGGAGATAAGCAGGTTACCCTTTACTGGGATAGAGTGGCCGAACATACAATTGACAAGACTACCAAAAAAGTTGAATTTGAAGGTTATAAAATATACAGAGGCACAGATCCTGACTTTTCCGATGCACTTCAAATTTCCGACGGTAGAGGGCAAAAAGTATTTTATGAACCTATTTTCCAATGTGATTTGGTTGATGGGATTACAGGTTACTTTAACTCATCTCCAACGCTTTATCAGCTTACAAACGGAGCACCGTATTTCCTTGGCGATGATTCTGGCATCAAAAATTCGTATGTGGATAAAAATCTAACAAATGGAAGGACATATTATTATGCTGTAGTGGCATATACAAGGGGTGAGTCTTCGCTTGATATATTCCCGACAGAAAATACACATTATATTTCAAAAGATGCCAACGGTAATATAACTACCGATATTAATACTGCAGCGGTTGTACCAAATGCTCCTGTACTTGGATATGTTCCTCCCAAATCCGGCGTCCAACTTACTCGAACGTCGGGGAATTCTGAAGCAACTCCATATTACGAAGTAGTAAATCCAACTTTAATTGGAGATTCAACGTACAATGTTACTTTTAACGATTCTTTAACCAGCGGTGTTCACATAGCTTATTCTTATAACATCCAGAATAAGGGAAGCGGCAATTATATTTTGAAAGATGCAAAACTTTTACCAACTAACGGCATAATAGCAAATGGGATTAGGCTTTCAATTGATACTACTTATCAAACTGCTGGGAGTATAGTAATAGATTCTGCCAGATCTGGGTGGATTAACAATAGTAATAATAATTTGGAATATATTGCTACACAATTCTCACTTCCAAGTAAAAATTTACATGGTATTAGATTTCCTAAAGACTATGATTTTGTATTTTCAAATTCATATGACCAGACCTCAAATAATTTATCGGTATTTAAGGATAATGGGGTTAATCTTCCTGTAAAGAAAACTAATTTCAAAGTATATGATGTTACGGATTTAAGTCATCCGGTTCAGGTGCAATATGCAATGACAGAAGCAGGAACTAAAAAATTGGATACTCTTTCTGCAAATGATATTGTATTTCTATCAGATTCATCGGGTAATGTATTGTCATGGCGGATGGTTTTTCTGGGAAATGATTCATCATATGTCAATAAAGGTGGTGATACGTTAAAGTTATCTTTTACCAAACCTCTTACTGCAAACGACAGATTTACTTATACAACAGTGGGTGCATCGGTTAACCAGTTGACAATAAAGCAGCAGTTAAATAAAATAAAGGTTGTACCAAATCCATATGTCGTTACAAATGTTTATGAACAGCCTCTGCCTTCCGGAATAAGAGGAAGAGGTGAAAGAGTTGTATACTTTACGCATCTTCCGCCTAATTGTACAATCTGCATTTATACTTCAGCCGGTGATGAAGTAAGGACTTTAGAGCACTCTGGAAATTTAAATAACGGAACGGTTCAATGGGATTTAAGAACAAGCGAAAATTTGGAAGTAGCTTACGGTGTTTATTTTTATGTTGTACAAGTTGATAATACCGGTGACAAAAAAATCGGAAAAATAGCAATAATAAAATAACGGCAGACGTGAATATTACGGAGCTTTAAACAATGATAAAAACAAAAGTATTAATTTTAATAATATTATTTAGCGGAATGATTTTTTCGCAGTCCAAGGTTGGAACGACAGCTGCCGACTTTCTTACAATTCCGGTCGGCCCGCGTGCTGCCGGTATGGGCGGCGCTTTTACTGCCGTAGCTAATGATGTAACAACTGCATACTGGAATCCCGGAGGGCTTTCAAGGATAGGTAGAATTGAATTTGCCGCATCTTTTGCTCAATGGATAGCCGGTACAAAGCTTAACTGGTTTGGGTTAAATTATCAAATTGATGAAGACGATGCTGTTGCTTTAAGTATAAATCAATTGGATTATGGAACATCCGAAGTTACCACACCCGATCAGCCTGACGGAACGGGTGAAAATTGGAGCGCTGCCGACCTGGCGTTTTCCGTGTCTTATGCTAGAAATTTAACAGATCGTTTTTCAATCGGCGGTACTATAAAATATATAAACCAGAAAATATGGAACGAATCGGCTTCGGCATTTGCATTAGATGTGGGATTACTATTTTATACTGAATTGCCTGGTTTAAATATTGGAATGGATATTTCAAACTTTGGTACCGAAATGAAGCTTTCCGGCAAGGATTTATTACAGCCTGTTGATATTGATCCTGCACATGCAGGCAACAATCCGAATATAGCTTCGGACTTATCCACATCTTCGTGGCCCCTGCCGTTGCAATTCACAGTCGGATTGGGTTATGATATAATTAATAATAATAGCTGGAAATGGACAGTTGCTACCGATGCAGTTATTCCAAGTAATCAAACATCTTATTTAAATATCGGTACCGAGCTGAATTGGAATGACCTGTTTTCAATTCGGGGGGGATTTTATTCATTATCCAGAGGCGGCGGAAAAATAATTAATGAATCACAAAAAGGAGGTTTATCCGCAGGCGTAGGTATACATTACGATTTCGGAGGTTTCTTTGCGAAGATCGATTACAGCTATACTACTTTTGGCGTTTTCGATCCGATTAATAGAATTTCAGTTTCACTAGGGTTATAATTAATTAACATTTATTTAATCAAATAAATAAGAGGTTCAAAATGAAAAAATTGTTATTTACTACTCTTGTGCTTTTACTAGCAGGATTTATGACGTATGCACAAACTGTAAAAGTAACATTTAGGGTAAATATGGCTGTCGCGGCTTATAATGGTGCTTTTAAAATCGGTACTGATTCTGTTACCGTTAGAGGCAATTTCCAGGTGGATGCGGGCGATACTGCTCATTATGGTGCTAATCAAAATTGGGGCGGTTATTATTTTAAAATGACCAAAGGTGCTAACGATAGTATTTATTCTGTTACAGCAACATTTCAGGATTCATCAATTGGAAAATCATATCTTTTCAAATTTGTAATGGACGACGGGGGATGGGAAAACGATCCTAATAGAACCTTTACATTAGGTTCTAATGATACTACTCTTCCGGTCTACTGGTACAATAGAGATAGTGTTTATAATGTTGCTCCTAAACATCTTTACACCGTAACCTTCATTGCCGATATTAGTCAATATATTGGAACAGAACCAGGAAAATTTGATCCATCAAAAGATTCTATACAGGTGATGGGATTAGGCGCCTGGGGCGGTTATATGTTTTCAAATATTGGCGGCGATGTAGTAATGAAAGAAGATCCGTTCACAATTGGTTTGTATACTACAACAGTAACCTTTACGGCACCGGAAGGAGATTCAACCGCATGGAAATTTAAGGCATTTCCTGATTCCGTATTCGGTAACGGCGGCGGATATGAAAATTATGCTGGGAACAGATGGCTCCACTTTACTACAGATACTGTTGATACTGTTGGTCCGATTTCCCCAAGCCTTACTATTCTTCAACCAGGAATAACTTCACCGGTAACCGTTACTTTCCATGTTGATATGAGGAATGCAAAGGATTTCCATACAGGTAAAACAATTGACCCATCGACAATTAATTTTGTCGGGCTTAAAGGTTCAATAGCTGTTTTTGGTCTTTGGGGAGGTAACTGGGTAGCTGCAGATACTGCAGACAGCACAGTTGGTTTTCCGAAAACAATGTGGGTACTTAATGATGATGGAAAGGATGGTGATAATGTTGCGGGAGATCATATCTGGTCAATAAAAATGGTACTTCCGGCCGGCACACCTTCCGGGTATACGGAATATAAATTCGGCTGTGATTATCCAGGTGTCGATACAGTCAATGGCGGATCAACTCCTCTAGATAATGAAATGACAACCGGTAAAAATCATTTCTTTAATATTGCTGCCGGTGCTCCTATTGTATTAAATAATATTTTTGGTGTTCAAGATTCGGTAAGTGCATTCACTGACGTTAAAAAGGAAAATAGCAATATTCCGGATAAATTTAATTTATCACAGAATTATCCTAATCCCTTTAATCCATCGACTATAATTAATTATAGTATACCAAAATCTCAGATGGTAACGTTAAAAATTTACAACATCTTAGGACAGGAAGTTGCCACTCTTGTTAATCATGAACAAACCGCCGGCAACTATAAAGTTACATTTGACGCAAGCAGACTTTCTTCCGGAGTATACTTCTATTCACTAAGGACAGGAAATTTCTCTGCAGTTAAAAAAATGATGCTGTTGAAGTAATTTTGGGTTAGACGTTCCTTAGCATTTACATCCGGTTGATTGTGAATAACAATCAACCGGATTTTTTCTAAAAACAATATTTAATTGGATATAAACTTTTATATATTTAAGAGATTTTATCTTCATAATTATTTTTAACCGGTTTATTCTTAATATAATGATTTTATAAATCAAAATTTTTCACTTTTTTTAATGAAATAAATTTGGGAAGTTTATTTAATAGTAACCATAAATTTTTAAAAATATTCTAATAAAATGAAGAAATACTCCCTGCCTATTCTATTTTCGCTTTTAATTATCATATCTAATATTAAAATATTTCCGCAAGATCTTACCAAGGAAAAATTTGATAATCTAAAAAATAAAATTGTTGCAACTGTGGGTGATGACAAAATAACGGGTGAAGAATTTTTACAAAGATATGAATTTACACCGCTTTTTCGGAAACAGATTAAGCGAATGACCCAATCACTTAAATTGGAATTTCTATATTCTCTTATTTCGGAAAAATTATGGGCGCTTCAAGCAAAAGATCTGGGATATGATACTCTTTCGGTAATGAAATATGTTTCTTCAAAGTTAGAAGATATGTTCGTAAGGGATGCGCTTTATAGAAGGGAGATTAAAGATAAAGTAAAAATTTCCGACAAAGAATTGCTTCAAGGATACATGCGTTATAATACCAAACTCGAGGTAAGATATATATTTGCAAAAAAATTAGATGAAATTAAAAAATTGTATAATTTATTAAAGATGGGTGTGTCCTTCGATTCGTTGTTGGCAACCAGACCGGAAGCAGCCGAACAAGCAAAGCCGAGAGAAATCGGATTCGGTCAAATGGATGTTATAGTTGAAGATTCGCTTTATGCATTAAAAATCGGACAATTTACCGAGCCGGTATATTCTGAAGAAGGCTGGTATATTTTTAAGCTTGTGAATAGAATCGGACAGGTAATGACGGGAAGTCATGAAGATGCTGTAAAAACGGTTAAGGCTACAATAGAAGCAAGGAAAGAGGAAATACTTTATAAAAAGTATTTCGATAAATTTTTCGGCAGCAGAAAAGTTGAAGCAGATGCGCACCTGTTTAGGAGTTTAGCCCGGAAAATTTCTGAAATTTTTACGGTGAAGAAAAAAGATTTTAGAATTAAAGAGGGTGACCCGGTTTATTTAGACGTTAAAGATGTTGAACATATAGAAAAAGAATTTGGACCGGATTCATTAAAGATGAGCTATATTAAGTTTGAAAACAATCCCAAATCGTTAAAAGGATTTATTGAAGATTTGGCATGGGAAGATTTCAGCTCGGTAAAAACCGATACGCTTTCAATCATGCGTTTGTTAAATATAGAAACCAGAGCCAATATAGAACACGAACTTTTAGCGCGTGAAGGCATAAAAGAAGGCCTTCAATACCTTCCTTCCGTTCAAAGAGATTTACATGAATGGAGAGAGAATTATCTTGCACAAATTTTAAAAAATAAATTTCTTGACTCGGCAAAAATCAGTAATCAGGAGTTATATAATTATTATCGAAGATATAACCATGATAACTTTTACCCCGAAGAAGTAAATATAGTAGAAGTGTTTAACCGTAATACTCAAGTTATAGACAAAATATTGAATGATTTAAAAAAAGGTGTAGATATTAAGAAACTGGCTTTTATGTATACTCAAAGAAGCTGGACAAAAAAGGACAGCGGTGAATTTGGATATTTCCCTATTACTCTGCATGGAGAAATAGGAAGAATTGCAGCTTCAATGAAGGTTGGGGATGTTTACGGTCCGTTAAAAATTAAGGGGGGATATTCCATATTTAAACTTATAGGTAAAAGGGCTGCAAGAAAAGAATTAGCGCAGCCGTTTGACAAAGTTAAGGATGACCTTAGAAGAAATTTAGAGATACAAAAAGAGCATAAGGCAATTACTGATTATACCGTAAAACTTGCCCAAAAATTCGGTATAGTTATAAATGGTCCTGTGTTGAGACAAATTCCGGTAACTCAAGTAAATGCTTTCGGATTTCGTTATTTGGGTTTCGGGGGAAGATTAACGGCAGCACCTTTGATGACGCCTAATGTTGATTGGGTTGAGCCTTATTTAAAAAGCCTTAATATAAATCCTTGATAGAATTTTATAATTATGTATATTGAGAGTGAATAATTTTAATAATTTAATTCACTTTAAAAATGTATATTTTAGGTTTATCTGCTTTTTATCATGATAGTGCAGCCTGCCTGGTTAAGGATGGAAAAATAATTGCAGCCGCTCAAGAAGAACGGTTTACAAGGAAGAAGCATGATTATAATTTTCCAATAAATGCCGTTAAGTTTTGTTTGAAATACGCCGGAATTACTTCATCGCAATTAGAGTTAGTTGCTTTCTACGATAAACCTTTTCTTAAGTTCGAACGCCTACTTGAAACTTATTTAACTTACTCGCCGGCGGGGATTAAATCTTTTATTAAAGCAATGCCCCTGTGGATTAAGCAGAAACTCTGGATGAAAGATTATATTCAAAAAGAATTGTCTTTTGACGGGAAGATAATATTTCCCGAACATCATGAATCTCACGCAGCATCGGCATTTTACCCATCTCCTTTTCAGGAGGCTGCAATTTTAACAATGGATGGGGTGGGGGAATGGACAACTACAAGTTTCGGTATCGGCAAAGGTAATGAATTTGAGCTTATTGAAGAAATAAAATTCCCGCATTCATTAGGCTTACTTTATTCTGCCTTTACATATTATACTGGTTTCAAAGTAAACTCCGGCGAATATAAGGTAATGGGACTTGCACCATATGGAGAACCGAAATATAAAGAATTAATTTTGCGCGAATTAATAGACGTTAAAGAAGACGGTTCGTTTAAATTGAATATGGAGTACTTTAATTACTGCGCCGGGCTTACAATGACTAATGATAAGTTTAATAAATTATTCGGAGGCAGACCAAGAAAACCGGAATCAAATCTTACTCAAAAAGAAATGGATTTAGCCCGTTCGCTTCAAGATATAACTGAGGAGATTGTTATGAAGATAGGCAAATATGTTTATAAAAAAACCGGGATGAAAAATCTTACTCTTGCCGGCGGTGTTGCTTTAAACTGCGTTGCAAATGGAAAATTATTACGCGAAGGACCATTTGAAAATATCTGGATTCAACCTGCCGCCGGAGATGCCGGCGGTGCTTTAGGCGCTGCTTTTGCAGGATGGTATAAGTATCTTAACAATCCTAGAAAAACGTCTGGAGAAGAGGATTCTCAACAGGGTTCTTATCTCGGACCTGAATACACTGATGAAGAAATATTAGATTTTTTTAGTCGAGATGGAATTGTTTATCATAAAATTGATCGGGATAAAATTCCGGATACTGCCTCTGATTTAATTGCACAGGAAAAAGTTATCGGCTGGTTTCAGGGGAGAATGGAATTTGGACCCAGAGCACTTGGAGCTAGATCAATAATCGGGGATGCCCGTTCACCTAAAATGCAGGAAGTTATGAATTTAAAAATAAAATTTAGGGAAAGCTTCCGGCCGTTTGCTCCATCAGTTCTTGCAGAAAATGTTTCGGATTATTTTAATATTAAAACCAAAAGCCCATATATGCTTCTTGTTGCCGATGTTATAGAAAAAAGAAGAAAAATTATGAGCGAAAAGGAAAAATCGCTATTCGGAATAGAAAAGTTGAATGTTGCTAGATCAGATATCCCTGCTGTAACTCATATAGATTATTCAGCAAGAATTCAAACTGTGCATAAGGAAACTAATCCATTATTTTATAATTTAATATCTAATTTTAGAAACAAATACGGATACGCTGTTGTTATTAATACGTCATTCAACGTTAGGGGCGAGCCGATTGTTTGTACACCGGAAGATGCCTATAAGTGTTTTATGAGAACAAATATGGATCATCTTATCATCGGAAATTTCCTTCTGAATAAAGATGAACAACAATCGCTTGTTAATGATTCGAACTGGAAAAAAGAATTCGTACTTGATTAATTAATTCAATTAAAATTTATGATACTGGATGAAATAAAAGAAATAAAGGAATCAAAAAAAGATTTAAGAAAATTCGGCTTAACAATTGGTATAGCTTTCTTATTGCTTGCAGTATTATTATTTATTACTAAGAAAAATTCTTTCCCCTATTTCGGAACTATTGGGGTTTTACTTATCATAATAGGTTTAGCTGTTCCGGGAATATTAAAACCGTTTAATAAAATTTGGATGTCGTTATCAATCATACTTGGTTGGATAATGACCAGGGTAATTTTAACTATTTTATTTTATTTTGCAATAACACCAATCGGATTATTGGTAAAATTGTTTAGAAAAGATTTTCTTGATCTAAAAATTGATAAATCGAAAAATTCATACTGGCAAAAACGTGAAAAGAAGAAATTTGATCCAGTAGATTATGAAAGACAGTTTTAGCTTCTTTGAAGGACAGTAAATATTTTAATTCTGATTTTAACATGAGGTGTAAATGGGAAAATTATCAGTAGTGTCTGAATTATGGCAGTTTTTAAAAGTAAGAAAAAAATGGTGGCTGGCTCCTATTTTAATATTTTTATTGTTGCTCGGTGCTTTAATTGTGATAACTCAGGGCTCGGCCTTAGCCCCATTTATATATTCGTTATTTTAATTTATTTGTAAAAACTGCAAATGATTAAAGAATTTTATTTATGATTAAAAAAGAAAAGATAAAAATTAAGGCGAAGAAAAAACGTATTCCTTTACCTCAAAAACCGCCTAAAGTGGAGCCGGATAAAAATGCTTATTTTCGCAACAAGGAAAAGGATAAACAAAGAAAAAATAAAGAAGAGGAATAACAAAGATGATACAAGTCTCTGTTATTCTTGCTTTTTACAACCGGCCGGATTACTTAAAGTTGGTTTTAGCAGGTTTTGAAAGACAAACTTTCAGAAATTTCGAAATTATAGTTGCGGATGACGGATCAAATCCGGAAGTCGTCCGCGATGTCGAGAAAATTTCCAAACCACTCTCATTCCCATTAACACATCTTTGGCAGGAGGATTACGGCTTTCGCAAAAATAAAATGTTAAACAGAGCGATTAGTTCTGCCAATTCGGGATTCCTTATATTTATTGATGCTGATTGTGTACCGCATTCCGAATTTGTAAAGGAACATTATAAAAGTAGGAAAAATGGAATTTGTTTTACGGGACGGAGAGTAAATTTATCACAAAAATTTACAGATCTTTTAACGCCGCAAAAGATCAAAGACGGGTTTTTAGAAAATAGTAAATTTAAACTAATTAGTGACGGATTTTTTGGACGGTCTTTTGATGTCGAGAAAGGATTTTATTTTAAGAATAGATTTTTAAGAGAATATTTTAACACTAAAAAGAGAGGATTGCTGGGCTGCAATTTTTCAATTAATAAAGAAGATATTTTGAAGATTAATGGCTTTGATGAAAGATATGAAGCTCCGTCTGTAGGTGAAGATTCCGATATTGAGTACAGGTTGAATTTATGCGGTATTAAAACGTTATCTCTTAACAATATTGCAGTTCAATATCATTTATTTCATAAACTTCAAAGCCGTCCTCAAAAAAACTTGGATTTATTCGAAGCTGTTAAAAAAAACGGTACTTATTATACTCAATTTGGAATTAGAAAAACCTAATAGTAATTGTAATATGCTTAATATCCCTCCTTATAATTCTAACCGGTTTTATATTAAAAGAGCGAACTTTTGATTTTATAAGATTACTGTATTCAAGAGAAATTTGGAGAATAATAATGAAAAAAATAATTATTATGATTTTACTCGGTTTATCTTCAATGTTTGCCCAAAAGGAAAACAACGGTAAAATTAGTTTTTTATTTAACGGTGAAAATATCAAACTTCCAATTAGTTCAATTACTCTTACAAAACGAAATGATATTTTACTAAGTTTAAGATGTGAATATAACGGGCAAAAGAAACAGCAGATGATAGGATTTGATATTGCACTCAAGGAATTATCTGCCAATTCAAGTGCTCTGTTGAATGAAGGAACGCATATAAATATTGATACTAGAGACAAGGTTAATCTTTCCGGACAAGACCTGACAGTATGGTTCGGTATGGATAAAAGTGAAAGTAGAAATTCGGAAGGGGAAACCGCAAACTATAGTGTCTTTGGAAAAGGACAAAAGGCAAATTGGCAAATAACTTCCAAATCTTTTAAACTTGTTATAACTAAAGTCGAGTATATCGAAAATAAGCTGAGAATTACCGGAAAGTTTAACGGCTCTTTCAGCTCTACAATTGTACCCAAAGGGAAAGTCGCCGAAATAAAAAACGGAATATTTACAATAATAATTTGATAGTTGTTTACTTACGTTAAATTAAGTATTTGATGTGACTTTTAACACCCCAAAGTATCTATTGTTGAACAGTTTGGTTTATTAATTTAAATTAAAAATAAATAAATCCTTTTATAGCAAAAGATAGGACTTTATTTATTAGCTAAAAATTTAAATTCCCTCCGTTTGACAGTTGCTTCACAAAACTGAATACCTTATATTTCAAGCCAATAATTTGTTTATTCCTAAAAAAATAAGGTAACCGATGTTAGACGACTTAGATATTAAAATTTTAAATACTCTCCAAAAAAACGGACGAACCAAGAGGAATGTAATAGCCGAATCTATTGGTTTATCAATTCCCTCAGTAAGTGAAAGACTCCATAAGTTGGAAGAAAGAGGAATTATCGAAGGATATTTTGCAAAGGTAAATAAAAAAGCTTTTGGGTATGATATAATGGCATATATCCTTGTTACTATGGAATCCTCAAAGTTTTATAAAACTCTTACGTCAAAAGTTGAAAAAGTAACACAAATTATAGAATGCCATTCGGTTCTGGGCGAAGGCTCTCATCTTTTAAAAGCAATTGTTAAAAATACCGAGTCGCTGGAGAAACTCTTAAATGAAATCCAGTCATGGCCTGGTGTTGTTTCTACAAAAACAACATTCGTTTTATCTACAATTAAAGAAACAACTGAAATAGAAATCTAATTAACATCTTTAAATAATAAATTATAAGGAAAGTATATGGGAAAGGTAAATTCACCTGTTGAAAAAATTTTGAAATATATTCAAACTAACGGCATAAAGTTTGTTGACTTGAAGTTTATGGATTTTCCCGGGCAGTGGCAGCATTTTACGGTTCCGGTTTCGCAAGTTGACGAAGATTCGTTTGAAGACGGATTCGGCTTTGACGGCTCTTCTATACGCGGCTGGAAGGCCATTAATGAAAGCGATATGTTGATTATTCCTGATCCGGCAACAATGTTTCTCGATCCTTTTATTGATGTCCCTACTATAAGTTTAATATGCGATGTTTACGAGCCCGCAACAAAAGAAAAATATACAAGATGTCCGAGGAATATTGCTCAGAAAGCTGCTTCTTATTTGGTATCGACCGGTATAGCAGACACGGTTTATTTTGGACCCGAAGCAGAGTTTTTCATTTTCGATGACGTCCGTTTTGATTCGAAACCAAACGGCAGCTTTTATTTTGTGGATTCCGTTGAAGGAAAATGGAACAGCGGCAAGGATGAAAACCCTAATTTAGGATACAAACCAAGGTATAAAGAAGGTTATTTCCCGGTACCTCCGACCGATGCATTAATGAATCTGCGAAATGAAATGGTTGTTAACTTAATGAATTGCGGTATTAATGTTGAAGCGCAGCATCACGAAGTTGCCAGCGGCGGTCAGTGCGAAATTGACTTGCGCTTTGAGCCTCTTGTTAAGGCGGCCGATCAACTATTGTTATTTAAATATATAGTGAAAAATACTGCAAAGAAAAATAACAAGAGCGTTACTTATATGCCTAAGCCCATTTTGGGTGATAACGGAAGCGGTATGCATGTTCATACAAGTCTTTGGAAAAAAGGAAAACCTCTTTTTGCCGGTTCCGGTTATGCAGGTTTAAGTGAAATGGCTTTATATTTTACTGGCGGGTTGTTAAAGCATGCGGCATCTTTACTGGCTTTTACAAATCCGACAACAAATTCTTATAAAAGATTAGTGCCGGGATTTGAAGCACCTGTAAACCTGGCTTATTCCCAGCGTAATAGAAGTGCTTCTATTAGAATTCCTATGTATTCATCGAATCCTAAAGCAAAGAGGTTGGAATTTAGATGTCCGGATCCCTCAAGCAATCCGTACCTTGCTTTTTCCGCTATGCTGATGGCAGGTCTGGATGGAGTTATAAATAGAATCGATCCGGGTGATCCGCTAGATAAGGATATTTATGATTTGTCTCCGGAAGAACTAAAAGATGTTCCTACTACTCCTGGAAGTTTAAATGAAGCTTTGAAGGCTCTTTCAGAAGATCATGAATATCTTTTAAAGGGAGATGTATTTACAACGGATGTAATTGATACATGGATAACATATAAAACAGAAAAGGAAATTAAACAGATGGCTTTACAGCCGCATCCTTATGAATTCGCTTTATATTACGATGTATAGTTAATTATTCAGCATTATTTAAGAGGGCGAACTTTAGGTTCGCCTTTTTTAATTAATTAAATTATACAAATACTTAAGTTCTATCTTTTGAAAGGAAAAATGATGAAGTATATATAAAACAAACGCGGAGGAAAGCCGAAGGCTAAGGAAGAAAGGATAAAAAAAGAGGAAGGTGAAGAATAATTATTGTATCAAAATTTCTTGAGTTCTTTTTGAACGGGGGAACCTGCTTTTAATCCCCTGGCTTGTTACAATTGCAGTTCCTAAAATTTTATCTTTATATTTCACAACACACTGGCCGGTTTCGGCTATTTTATTTTTAATTGTACCTCCGTCAAGATATGTTTTTAATTCATCAAGTTCTTCAATTTCATAAATCTTTTTCATTATAAAATTTTGTAATACCTGGGAAGCTTGTGTGTGTAAAATAACTCTTTCGCTTTTATCAATTATGCCAAAGCGTGTTCCGATTCTTTCAAATAAATCCGGATAATTTTCTTCCCAGTCTTTTTCGATGAAGTAAATATCGTTTCTTTTAATAATGTATTTAAATTTTCTTAATATGTCGCTGCTTATTCCGAATTCTTCTTGTATGTTGGCAAGGACCTTCTTTATTTCAGCTTTATCGTAACTA
>Ga0307441_1000008_pt1 | contig 107659 bp, 93 predicted proteins | sample SalMarWE160420MG_FD_202149 | JGI IMG/M metagenome (GOLD analysis project Ga0307441, IMG submission 202149) | Salt marsh sediment microbial communities from the Plum Island Ecosystem LTER, Massachusetts, United States - WE1604-20 | ecosystem: Environmental > Aquatic > Marine > Intertidal zone >... | reverse complement strand
CGACCCTACCCAGAGGTTGGCGTGCGCATCGCACTCCGACGTCTGGTATCCGGCCCAGTTCGGTCGCTAGCCGGGGCGGGTGTGATGTCGGTTCATGGCCGCATTCAGTCTCAGCAGTGTACGAAAAGCGTCAGTACCAACGTCTCCGGCGGGTTGCTAACGGGTGTGGGTGAAAACCTGGGGCTTTGCAGCCCCCAGGTAATTCGACCAAGGGCGCGGGATGCGTGGGTTGATCGAGGGCGAGCATCACAGGCAGGCCGCGCGGGTTCCCTGACGGCTCGATCATGACGCGCCAGACGGGGCCACGTCGCGCAGCGTGGCGCTCAGGTCCTTCCCGTCGACGGCACCGACGATCAGCCTGACCTTGCCGTCGCGGCGCAGGTAGAGCAGCTTAGGCACCACCGCGGGACCGCTGGCCCTGAGCACCGCGACGTTGTCCCTCAGCTTGGCGGCGACCGCAGGTGGAATGGAATGGAGCGGCTTGATCCCGCCCAACTTGCCGCGCTTTCGGACGAAGCGGTTCTCGTTGCGGCGCAGCGCCGCCACCGGGTGTTTCGCCGCGAGCAGCGCGGCCGCTTTGCCGGGACTGGAGTGAGTCAGCACACCGACCGGAATCCAGCGGAACTGGTACTTGTTCAGGTGCGCCTGAGATTCCTCGTAAACCACGTGGCAGTATGGGCAGTTTGGATCGAAGATCACGTAGACCACTCGCTTCCCGTGACCCTCGGCGATCCACTGTGCGGAGGCGGCGCGTGTCAGTAACGCGTGGCTGGCGCTGTCCGCGCGGGCCGGCAGCCACGTCACGACACAGAGTAAGGAAAGGGCCAGCAGCGCCCTCCCCGCGAGCCGGTGCAGACCCGTTTCAGGATTCGTTGTACGCAAAACCTTTGCCCTCGAGTTGATTGATTCTCACCACGTCAGCCGGGGCGCTCTTCGTAGACGGGGTAAACGTCTGCATCCGTAACTGCGGGCTGGAGACGCTGCCGGCGGACTCGCGGGAAGACCGAGCATAGCCAAGCCGGTCCGACTGCTCAATCCTCCGCGGGTCTTGCTCGACGCATTGGTGCAGGGCTTAGATCCTCTGGTCCGTATTCAATATGCGGGCAGGTATGGCTGGGCATGTGGGCCAGGAAGGCGTCCACAACCAACTGATTTACCGAGAAGTATGTACCGCGCTGAGTCCGCTGGAAAATTTGGGTTGTGAGTGGGCCTGTTGTTGTAGTTTCTAGCCTGCAACGCCGCGCCGAGGGCCACGTAAGCCGCCGATCACATTGGCCAGCCGTTGGCGGGGTCACGGCGGATCAACAGCACTGTACTCCCCCAGGACCCCGAACTAAGACAGGCCGCGTGCGCACCGATCCGTAGCGCTCACGCGGCCAAGGTACCTAGAAGGCTGGTTATGATCCGACGGGAGGGTTAAATGGAAGCGAATCGACGGCGGCTCGTGGAGCGGCGGCTCACCGCGACCAGACCGACCAATCCCGAACCGAACAACCAGACCGCTGCCGGCAGTGGGACGGCACTTACACCCACTCCTGGGTCCGTTGACGTGGAGCTGCCGGACCCGGTGTTAACCGCCCCACCGCTCGGCAGGATCAGCGACAACAACGACTGGCCGTTGTGACTCGCATCGATCGACAGCATGCCGCTGCCGTCATGACCGATTTGTATCGACACGGGCGAGGTGGTCGTTCCGCTACCCACGCCGCTGCTGGACGTGAGTGGATAGTAGTAGGACATGGCAATGGGACCGAACCCGTTTCCTGTGTCGGAAGCGGCGGCAGGGAGAGTCGGCGCGGGCGGAACACTGTTTGTGCCGGAGTAGCCCACCATGTTGAGGGAAAAACCGGGCATGGACAGGGTGGTGGTGACGTCGCCGTTGGCCCCAACGATGGACGTGGGGCCGACAGTCGAATCTATGTTCATCGACGGTGGCGAGACTGTAGTTGCGCCTGCCGCCCCACAGATACCAATAGCGGCTATCGTGACAAGAATGCTCTGTTTCCACTTCATTAGCGTTCCTCCGTGAAGTTGTATGCCAAGCGTCCCAGGCCTGATCCGATACACCGCCAGTTGGGCGGTTTGAGTGCAGCCTTGGTCGGGACACGCGAAGGAACGGCCCGCATCTTCTATGCCAACAGGAGTGGACAATATAAGTCTATGTTTGCACGTGATTATTGATCCTACGTCCAAGCCCGCGGACGAGTTGTGTAAACCCTGTTTACACGCACCAATAACAGAACAAATTAAAAGTTTGCCAGTGATTTCTTTAGTGTATAGTGTTTTTATGGTTATAACGCGATGTTTTAATGATGGAAATCTGACCGACGAGATTCAAATGCGCAACGCTCAGGAGCACCGCTTACCACGGTCTTCGGCCACTACTGCCGGTGGCAGATGGGGTATGTCTACGTGAGTTCACCCTGTTTCCTGTGATGATACGCGTCGCGCTGCCACGCACTTGGTGGAGCAAAGGAATACCGTCAGATTTTGGTGCGGCGATCATAGGGAACGAACCCGATGTGATTGTTGGAAGAATTCAATAAGGTCAATTTGCGGATGGTTCTTCATGTTCTGCCAACAAAGAGAGCTTTCCGCCCTTCTCTATGAAATCCTGCAACAAATGCACAACTGGGTTCCGCAGTTCGCGCAAGGCACGCCACTAATCGATGCCGTGCATATGAGCAAGATCGCTTTAAGGGTCATCCACTATTAGCGGGCAAGCTCAAGCACCATATGTTGTGTCCCCATAGGGAATACCACTGCCCACAGTGTTTTCGAGCGTCACGCCATCTCTTGAGATTCCGCGTAGCTTTCCTTCGGAAGTGTATACTCGGCTCACATCCATATGCTTCCAGCGGGTGCTGAGGATCAGATGCCGCTGCTCGAGTAAACATGCGGGCGGACTTGCGTGTCACCTCCGGAAAATATATTAAACACCGCTTCAGGGTATCGCATTGACGTCATGACACCGAGAGCTTGCATCCTGCTACTGCTGTTGGTTACCTGCCTGAGCGGTTGTTCGACCACCCCACCCAGGAACATCTCCAATAGCTGCTCGATCTTTGAGCAAAAGGATGACTGGTACGCCAGCGCTTATGACAGCTACAGGAAATGGGGCGTGCCGGTCTATGTGCAGCTGGCCATCATCTATCAGGAATCCCGATTCGTCTCCGACGCAAAACCGCCGCGCGGACGTTTGCTTTGGGTCATTCCGTGGTTTCGCACGTCCTCGGCCTATGGCTATGCACAGATCAAGGATGGAACCTGGGACCGCTATTTGGACGCGACCGGACGTTGGCACGCGGACCGGGACGACTTCGCCGATGTTGTCGATTTCATCGGCTGGTACTGCGACCTGAGCCATCGTCTCCTGGGGATTTCGAAGTCGGATGCCTATCGACAGTATCTCGCGTACCACGAGGGCCAGGAAGGCTACCGCCGCCGCACCTATCTGAGAAAGCCGTGGCTGATGAAGGTGGCCAGAGCAGTGCAGGCGCGGGCTTACCGCTACCGTATTCAACTGGACCACTGCCGTGGCGAACTCCACAGGGGCTGGAGCCTCTGGCCGTTCTGAACACGAGTCGGGCCCGTAGAATACTGCACTGCCCAAGAGTTGCCAGTGAACACACAGGATCGCAGGAATTCAGAGGGCTGCCTTCAACTCTTACGTGCCCTACCCCGCCGGCGCGACCGGCTCCGGCACCACTGTGGCCGCACGCCCGCCGGCACCCCTATCCACCAATCCGGGTCTAATCCACACAGGGCTTGTAAGCGAGGACTTCCCTGACCGCCGCCTTTGTGAGCGGCTCCCAAGTCATCTCGTCGTAGATCGCGGCGATACGGTGTCGCTTATCTCTTCCCGAAACCGCGCCTCTCTGCAACGCGGGTGGAGGCCATGTCACCAAGGGTAGTGGTGTCCAGGAATGTATCGAAGCAGCTGTTGAGCCGATCACACACTTCCTCGGGTTCTCCACCCACGCCGCCGACGCCGTTGGTCTCCACCGCCCGGGCCACCGATCCCAGGGTGATTTTGGACGCGCGGCGCGTCAGTCGATAACCACCCTTGGGGCCGCACCGCGCCATCACCAGCCCCGCATCCCGCAGGCACTTGAATAGCTGTTGAAGGTACGGCACAGAAAGCCCCAGCGCCTCGTGCAATTCGGTCAGGCTGGTGGAAGGGGCTGTGGACACGGCACCGATTCGTCCTTGCTTGCTGGCAAGAATGGTAGCGGCGATAAGTGTGTGGTGCACGTTATTCGATAGCGTCATGCAGGTGGCCTCGGAAGACGGAAGTGTTCGTGCCGGTCAAGGGTCAAGCCTAGCGACATCGCTCCGGCGGCGCGGGCAAGTGTCCCAACTGCGCGTTCTTGGGGGTCCGTTTGGTTTTGCGTAGGGACGTGCAGCGCACAGCGGCTCGAGGCGCCTGGGGGTCGACCGCGCGCTCCTCCCCGAGCCGGCCGATGTGGGTATGCAACCGGGATCCGGGATATGCAAGCCGGTGTTGCTCGAAGCGTTACCGCACAAATCGCGTTGACCGCTAGGGAGCTTCACGATATGAGTGCTGGCCCCAGCAGCGGTTGATCCATTTCCTCCCCGCCCAATACAAGGGTCGAAGCAACGTCTGCCAGAGTCATCTTGTCCAGCCATACCTCTATATGGGCATTGATCTGGCTGGAAAGGCGGGCAGGCGCCCGCCCCGTACGCCGGCGATCGGTCTCCACGGCGCGCACCACAGAGGCCAGCGTGACCTGATCGGCGCACCGGCGCAGCCGATAGCCACCTGCAGGGCCCCGGTGCGACACCACCAGATCCGCCTCTCTCAGACGCCTGAAAAGCTGCTCCAGATAGGAAACCGAAATACCCAAGAGGTTACGCAGTTCGGTTAAGTTGGTCAGCGGCGCGTCATCAAGCGCCTCACAAGACGTCTGTTTACCAGCCAGCACGCTCATGGCGAGCAGTGTGTGACGGACGTTACTTGCTAGTGCCATTTAGAAGACCTCCATACGGCATGACGGGTAACCATTCGCACTTCGTATCAAGTGACCGACCAGCCAGGAGCACCAACACCTAACGACACAGTCCCGCGCCCTTCCCTGGGCCCGACCACTTCCCTGTCTTTGGCGTCCTGCCGTTCAGCTCTCTGCCGTTCGGCTTCCTGCCGTTCAGCCTCCATCCTCACTCCTTGCTGATCACGCTGTCTCCGTAAGAACAAGACGAGCTTGGTAAGCGCGACCCGCGGCGGTCCATCGCCTGTCTTCCAGCCTTTCAAGTGCACCCCAGGCCAGGAGGGGCTCGGGCCGTGCTCACCAAGCTCTGGCGGGTAACTTACAAATCCCATGCCAGCCCGCCTGCCGGTGTAACAATCAATGACTTGGTGCGTTGGCAGCGTGCTATCTGAGCCTGTCATGTAATCGATGGGCGACACCGAGCACCGGCACTGGATGGCAAAGCCCGCTGTTGGCGCGTTTGCGGCTGTCGTCGGTGAAATACGCGGCACGGGCCTGCCTACAGGTTCACCCCCGTTTTGGATCGTCACAGATGACATCGGTGGCACCAACGTCAGTACCGCCAGGTCACGGCAACAAAGCCGGTGTTGGCCACACCAATGTCTCGCCCCGCGTAGGTGTGGGCGGCGCCCACAATTCCGGAAACGCTGGGCGTGAAGTGATAGGCCCCACTTAGCTGGATCTGGTGCTGCCTAAAGCTCGGTTCCGCAGTCAGTACCTGGACGCCGTTCACCTCGTTGTTCAATCCAACCACGTTCGACGAGTCAGCCACCAGGGTCCATGAACCGTGGGACCAGCCGACGAAAGCATTCACCAACACTTCGTTGGCAGCGTGTCCGAAACGCTTTCTGAACCCGAAACCCGCGTTGTAGAACAGCGTACCTGATGAAAAAGTGTGCTGGTTTCCGTACAGCAGGCTCAGCTCGACATCGGGCCGGCTACGCCCGAGGGGCACTGAACTGTTCTCATCGGGCTTCACCGGAACCGTAGCAAGGGCCTGAACCGAGAAGGCGGCCTGCTGTTGATGCCACAGACGGATGCGCCCGAACACGTCTGTCGACGCCACCCCTGAATTGTGTAGATCCCCGTTGGGTCCGGACACTGTCACGCTTCGGTAGTTGGGCTCGAACCCGGTCGTCAGACTGTCAGTCAACCCGTAGGCAAAGTACGGCGAGAATTCGAACATCTGAAAGCGTGGTCGACCGACGCGATTGCCACTGTGGTTGAATTGCTGGTCGACGACCGTGTATTGGATCGGGAAATAGGTCAGCAGTTTGCCCTTGGGTAACGTCCAGGCAGCGCCCATTGCTGAGATCGGCAGCGCGCTGGCCAGGACAGCGGCGAGTGCGGTCGAAATAGTCCCCGTTGTGCGGTTTCCGTGATGCATACCGAGCATGTCCTTATGATTGAGTGGCATCCCGTTTGAGCAGGAAGCATGCCAGACAAATCACTTTTCTGAATACGCTCATGGAAAATCACGCACGCCGCCTGTGCGGCCGTCCCGCGGCCGCCTGTGGTGCGCATTATGGGTCGCAAGTCGTTGCCAATTGGAGCTTTCTCTGCACCACACGGGCGAGCCACGGTCTGGCTCGCGGCTAGCACGAACCAAGTACGCGTTGATGCCTGCAAAAAGTCGTTCCTCTCGAATCGCTTGTTGTAACGCACTGATCCAACGCATCTATCAAAGACGATGTTCGTGCACTGTTGTCGGTTGGAAACAGGTCGGTTTCCGCCGTCGATCAGTAGCCTAGTGTTGCCGCGCCTATATCGTGTGTTCGCGTGACATCACAATGGTGTTGCGACGCGTACGCCCAGCAACGGAAACATCGGCCCAGACACCGTGTTAGGCGCATTCAGTCCAACTGGCATCGAACTTGTAGGGCACAGCTGCGCGGTGCGGCGTACCGCACCTAAAGCACGGCAACTGAGGAGTCTGCTATGAAGAAAGGATTCAAGCGCAATTTACTGGCTGCATGCTGTGCAGCGGCCTGTTCCGTTGCCACCGGCACGAGTTGGGGCGCGGTCGTGGGCGGTGCTTCGAACACGGCCACCGCGAGTGCCGATGCAACCGCCAATGCGACTGGGGCGACCAACGTCTCAGCTAACGCCGATGCGGCGGCCAAGGCCGCCACCCAGGCCGCTGGCACCACTGGCGCGGACGCGAGTGCCGCAGCCAAAGCTGCTACCTCGGCTGGCCCCGCCAGCGCGGACGCCACCGCCAGTGCCGATGCCGCGGCTCAAGGGGCTGGCACGGCGGCCAACGCGGGTGCGAACGCTGCCGCCAATGCCACACAGGCTGCTGGAGGCGCAACCGGTGCGAATGCAAATGCCACGGCCGACGCCGCGAGCCAGGGGGCAGGTACGGCCGATGCCGGAGCCGGCGCGAAAGCTGCAACGCAGGGAGCGGGCGCGGCGACTGCGGATGCAAGCGCCGGTGCCAAGGCCGGCGCAACGGACGCCGGCACGGCCGGTGTTGATGCAAACGCCGGAGCCGACGCTTCGACCCAAGCTGCCGATGCAACCAAGGGCACCACCACAGCCGACACCAGCGGCGCAGGAACCGCGACTACCGGCACCAACGCGGGCGCGACCGGTAATGCACCGACGGGAGCAACAGCGGATACCACCGGCACAGGGACTGCTGGAACCACTGCCGGGTCACCGGGTGCCACCGGTGGTGTGGGAAGCGGCATCAGTGACGCCGGCGTCCAGGGGGCGAGCACGGCTGATGGCACGGCGCAGGCCAGTGGGCCTCACGCATCGGCGAGTGTCGACTCGACCGCTTCCGCCCAGACCACCCCGACAGCTGACGGTCAGCAGGTCACCACCAACGGCGACGTCGCGGCCAACGCCGGCTCGGACGGGGGCTCTGCGGCCACTACCGGTTCGGTGACGGATAGCTCCGGCGCCAATACCCTCGGTGTTGGGACCGACAGCGTGGCTTCCACGCAAACCGGCTCGACGGCGCAGTCGGATCCCGCCGGTGGAACCGCAGTGAGCACCTCCTTGGCCCATGGTGGATCGACTGCCGTGTCGACCAACAACGGCGCCGCCAGCCTGGCACAGGCGAACGGCCTATCGGGTTCCATGAGTATCGATCAGGGCGGTGTGCACAGTGCCGCGGTGGCGGCTTCTGCCGCGGCCGCCGGTGCCGCATCCATTGCTAAGAACGGCGCCGTCAACGTGAAAGTGGCGACGGCAACGAACGCTTCGGCGTCGGCGGCCAAGAACGCCGCGCAGGCGGCCCAGGCAACGGCTGCCGCGCAGTCGAGCGCGCAGGCACAGGCCAAGGCGGCCGACGCGGCTACGGCCGCAGCCGCCGCCAAGGTCGCCGCAAGCCAGGCCGCCCAGGCAGCCGCCCAGTCCGGTGCTTCAGCACAGACGCAGCTTGCCGCCGACTCTGCGGCCCAGGCGGCGGCAAAGGCGCAAGCGGCCAGCGACGCTGCCGGGCAGTTCGCCAAGGCCCGTGCCGGTTCAATGTCGAAGTCGATCCAGACCCCCAGCCTGAGCATGACCATCAGTCACAGTCACGCCATGGCCAAGGGCTCTCCTGGCTCCCACGCGACGGCACACTCCATGGCCAAGGCCCAGACCGTCAGCACCCCTGGGGTGACCAAGGTGACGACAACGACCAAGGCGATGGCCGAAGCGGCCGGTGATGCCCGGGCCCAAGCGGCTGCGGCGGCCAGCGCCGTTGCCGACGCGGACCAGGCGCCATCGGCCGAGGCGGCCTCGCAAGCGGCGGCGCGCGCAAAGGTTGCCGCGGGCAATGCGGTCAAGGCGGCCGCCCGCGCCAAGGCATTGGCCCGGCAGCTGGGTACCGCCCAGGCCCGCGGCTCGGCGAACGCGGCTTCCACGGCGGCCCAGCGTGCGTACGCCATGGCCCAGTCGGCGGCCAGTGCAGCCCAGGGGCGGCTGGCGCGTGTCGGTGACGGTGGCGCGCCGCCCCGAGCACCGGCGCAAGCTTCGGCCGGCGCAGAGGCGACCGTCTACCTCGACAGGTAGCGCTCGATCGGGAGTGACCGCCGCCCGCCCGGACGGCGGTCACCTCCGCGCGATTTTCCAACGTCTCTGGCGACCATCCGGACCCGATGGTCGCCGGTATACGGAGGCAAGGCTCATGTGCATGATCCCAATCGGAAGGACCCTTTTGTTGAGCACGTTAATGGCGCTGGCCGTCGGGTCGGTCGTCCCCGCAGCGGCTGCGGGCGGCGACGCCGATAGCAGTAACGGAGCTACGGTCACGGCGGGCGCAGGAACCGGGGCACACACGAGTGCCCACGCCAGTGCCTCGTCCTCCTCGACGTCCGGCAAGGACGGTTGCCAGGCCGATTCGTCCTCGACTGCCGACGCGCGGGCGGGCAACCAGCACCAACATGAATCGAAGCAGGCGCACAAGACCAGCCGTAGCGGAAACTGCAGTGCACAGGCGAACTCTTCGGCAACCGCCCGTGTGGGAGGTAGCGAACGGTGACAAATTCCCGGAACGGACAACGCCGTGTGCGTTCTGGGTCTGCCAGGGCCGGTAGGCGGCTCCTGCGCCGCGGGCCGACCCTGGCAGCAACGGCAATCATTGCAGCGTCCTTAGCTGGATGTGCCTCCCTCGGCGGGCCAGATGCCGCCTACATTCCCAATACCCCGGGGCTTTATGCCTTCACCCACGGCAACCTCCAGCGACTCAATGGGAATCGCAAGTGGGAACTCAAGACTTGGCCGACCCGTTCGCGGTTCGGTGGAATGGTTCAGTTCGTGGTGAAAAACCAGGCACTGGCGCAGACCCGGCAGCCGCTCAGTCATGCGGTGCAGCTGACCCGGGTGGCGTGGGTCAGAAGCGATATCAATGCCGACGGCACCATTGGACCCCGTCAGGGCAGCCGCTGGGTGACCACCGAACTCAAGCGCTTTCAGGTGCCTGTGCGAGTACAGCGGGTCGGGGCGCACCAAGACATCGTACGGGTCATCCCGATCCACGCCCTCTCGCCGGGGCTGTATTCGCTGCAGTTGCGCGCCGGGCCTACCCAGGCACGGGCCAGACTGGGTGTCTCTTGGCCGGCAGTGAACAAACGCCGATATTCCGCACAGACCTGTGTGGACCACTACCAGGGCCACAAACGGCCGTTTCAGCCCTGTGGCGCCCAGGCGCGTCTGCTCGCGGCCATGAACCTCAAGCTCTATCTGGTGCAACCTGACAGGCAGAATTCCCCGGGGGACCCAGCGCTGGTCATCAAGGGTGTCATCGTAAATACCTCTGCTGATCCCCAGAGCGTCCCTCCCCTGCAGGCTGCTCTGCGTGGGGAACATCACCAGGTATTGAAGCGGGTACGCTTCTCAGCATCGGCAGACAGGCTGAAGGGCCACGCGTCAGAGGCATTCCAGACCCGGGTACGCAACCCCCCGCCAGGTGTGACAAGTATCCGCGTTCGCTTCGTGGGCAGCGACGATTAGTGTCGAGGTCGCCGTAAGGACGGGAAGTCTCTACGAAAAAACCCTCTCTGTGGGCATTTGGAATTTGTCCGCGGTTGGGCTGTCCAACCATCCAGCCGGCACGACTGGACGTTCGCAGAACGCGACGTAGCTTGACTTCTATGCCCTGGACTGAGCTGTTAACCCTTTTGTTCTTCGCGGTCCCAGGCGTCGGCACGCTGGCCGCCATCGAGGTGACCCTGACCGAGTCTGTCTACCCTGCATGGTTTGGACCGGCCGTGCTGGGGTTCGTGTTCGTCGGTGGGCTCGGGCTGAACCTGTGGCTGCGGCGCCGGTTTGTGTTTGACCGGTTCTGGCGGGCGTTCGCGATCATGACCGTGCCGATCGCTGCGCTGGGCCCCCTCCCGGCCCAGATGATGAACGTGATCTCTCTCCAGAGCAGGAGCGGCCAGGCGGTGAGCGCCGCGTGCCTGCTGTGGCTGTTTCTGGCGCTGGCACTAGGAGGCGTCTGGGGCAGACACCTGCCAGTCACTCAAGATCGGTGACATAGAAGTAGTCACCCCCTATCCTGCCTCATTGATCTATCTTTTCAGACATTCCAGCACGCTACCTGATGATTTAGCGGCGCATCCAGCTGACGTTAACTGTCAGTGCACCGATTCTGTTGTCAAGATACTGTGCCCCTGCCCGTGTCACTGGCCGGACGGGGGCTATCCTTGGCGCCCCACCGTTAACAGTGATTGCCTCCAGTAGGTCTCGCCGCAACCGACCGCCTGATGGCTCCCGCCATTCTTGCCGCCAACGTTTCTTCAGCCCGTTCGAGGATGCCCGCAATCTCTCTGGGCGTCGGCGAGACGCATCTAGCTGCCGGAGTCTCGCTCCCTGAAAATGTTGCTCGGAATGTCGGCATGCGGCCCTGGACTTTGCCGACCGGAGATCCGGTTTTGTCGAGCATTTCACAGCATGGGGCCGCTCACAGGCCTACATTGGCGGTGCATCGAGCGACAGCGAATGTCTGCGTGCCGACGATCATGTCAGGGTACGGTGCTTCCCCCGCCCGGATCACCGGCCGGGCGGGGTCTTATCCGTCGCGGAGAAGGCCAATGCAGCGTCGAAAATGTGTTCGCATTCCCATCCGTCGGTCCGTCACCGTCAAGCCCCGTGGGAGTCGAGCTGTCAGGGGACACCTGCGAGACATAAGTTTTGACGGCGCCTTTTTTGTCCCTTCGGGCCAGTTGCCAAACACCCGGCTTGGTGGGCTCGTGCATCTGCGAATAAACGAGACGGCCGCATCCCCCACCGCCCCCGTGGAGATCCCGGCACGAGTGGTCAGCCTTCGAGAGGATGGCGTGGTTCTGCTGTTCGAGGCATATGACAACCGCGTAAACGCCTATTTGGAGCACGTTTACGCCGAACGACTCACCGGCGGATCTGGCGCCGCTTCCTCTCCGCACTGAAGTACTGCCGGCGAAACGATCGAAGGCCCCGCCGGCGCCCGGTTCGCTATACGGTCCGAGACGCCACCGGGGCACGCGCTGCAGTATCAGCCTCTCTCTCGTATCCGGATTGGTTATCGCGGCCAAGACTAAGAATTGCATTAGCGCGATACACACTCTGCCATCGCCTCCCTGCGGGCGCGCGCCGTTGACGTCCGCCTACTGTAGTCGCCCCAGAGAAAATCCCTCGTCGCCATTGAGGAGGGTCGGCTGTAGGATCGGCAGCGGACATCGGACATGGCAGCGAGTCACGGGGCACAAGCCAAAGCCGTGGTCGCCTCTAAACGAATATGCGAAAGACTCTGCCTGTGCCCACCCCGACAGTGAAATGCTGATCAGAACGCGGGGAAACCGGGCTGTGCCCTCTCACCAATGCCCACACCCTCTATTTCTACGAGCCATTCCGGCCGACACACGGCCCCGTGCACAGCAATCACGGGGACTTCCGGAAGACGTTCCTGAAGGCTTGAGCGAATCCACTGCGCATCAGCCGGATCGCGGAGATAGACAATCAGGTACATCATGTCACGGAGGTTCGCCGAATCGGCTCGCAGCAGTGCCTCCACGTTATCGAGCGCTACCGCAAGCTGCTTTTCGACGTCACCAGGATGCACGACGTGCCCTCGGCTATCGATGCTGGCCGTGCCGGAGATGAAATACTGAATGCGGTCGGCATATGCGACTCGTGTGGCGCGCTCGAAGGTGACATTGTAGTCTTTCGTTGCACAAAGGTGCGTGAAGTCATTGAGATACGCTATCTGATCGGGACGGACGTCAAGGATGGAATATGCGTCCATGGCAACCAGATCCAGGCGGTGCGCGCAGGCGCCTTGAATGCCGGTGCTCGCAATGTAATGCGTATCCGCTGTAAGGCCCTGCGAGGCGAAAAGCTCGGTCCGATGGTGCACCATATCCCGGTAGAAGACATCCACATCTTTCAGATACAGCCAGGTCCGCACGCAGTGATCACGTAGATTGCCCCCTTGGCTTTCAATGGCTGCGATGAGATCGTTAAACACCATCTCCGTTTGTGTACCCGATTCGGTGGGTGCTGCGTCCTCCGCGGCCGCACATAGTCCGGCGCTCCAAAGATGTCGTATACCGCTCTTCTCGACGAGAGTGTGCCGCGGCGACAGGCGGCGCTTCCGAATAGGCTCCGGACCGGTGACATGATAGGCCAGCAGAGCGATCTTGGCGCCAGACACCGGAGCCTGCTGTACTATGGACACGGCGACAGGGCCCGCAGTCTTATCGTCGACCAATGGACTTTGACGCACCGTAGCGACCTGATTGATGGTGTCGCTCAGGAAAATGCGTCGAAATATTACGCTGTCCCCGGCTAGTTCAAGTCCCAGGAGGGCCTTCTGATAGCGCTCGCAAACCTCGCGCACCTGGTCCTTAAAAGTGAGGCCAGGTGACGCCTCAATCGATAGATAATGCTCCGCACCACTGGTCGTCCCGCGGAAGCTGCGGATCATTGCGCCCGACTCCGGGTCCCGAGCCGAGTAATGTCCAGCCAGTGGCGTGGCGTTCCGGGGTGCGGCGAGGGAAGCCGCGCGGCTCACAATGGCTGCATCCTAATCGGTCGATCCGGAAACGCGAGTTGATCGCGGTCGCGCCAATCTGACCGAACATAGTTGATTTCCAGAAGGCGGCGCACACCCACGATAGGTCGCGGCTCGAAACCGTGCCAGGTATCCGGGCCAGGTACGAATATGACGGCCGAGTTGAATTCGGCAGAACTGCGCCCGACCCAGCGCCGTTGGGAATCGTAGATGTCGGTCCCCCACCCACTCGCTTCAGGACCGGTGCAAAGGTACAGCACCATCGAGAATAGCTTTTCCGGAATGTCGCGATGAGGTTCGAGCCAGGCACCGTCGGTGTCCTGGATGTACTCCAACCGCAAGTAGGCCTCGTCGCAAACGAATCCAAGAGTAGTTGCCAGGTGTTGCGCTACCAACGGTGCCTGCAGTGCGCTCGCAAGGACTTCGCAGGTGGGAAACCCTGAACGTAGCGTCGGCGTGAAGAAGGTTCGCTTGCTGTTGTCCACGTCACGCACACCTCGGCAGTCTCCGACGACGGGTGGAGCGATCGGAAGCATCAATATGGCGGCGCCCAGCGACTCTGGCAGCACATCGTTGAGTCGCCAATGGCGGTACGGTGTGTGGTCACACACAGAGGCTTGCAACGCACTGCAGAAATGCTCTGCCACGACATTGGGTGCGGGTACAGGCGGAAAACTCAAGCGAGCGCTCCTTTGCGGGAATATCGGAACCGACCACTCAACGTGGCGCCCATTCGATAATCTTGCGGACAAAGGGCACCGATTTCGCGGCTGCGCTTATTCGATGACGGACATATTCGCGGCGGACGTATGAGGGCGAATCCACGTAGCACAGTTGCAGACTCATGCGCTGCCCTCTTTGGGGAAGGAAGCCATGCCAGGAATGGTCGCACACGCGAAACATCAACATGCACCCGAATTCCGGTGCAAACTCAAACGCATAGTCGTCCCTGTCTGCGCTGCGCAACACACGGAGACGCCCGCGTTCGTACGGCCATTCGCGACTGAACCCTACCAGGACGGTGATGATTTTGTGCTTGGAATCAGGGTGGGCGTACCCCTCATTGTAGTGTCCCGTAGTATTCCCCATCATGAGAATCAGGGGTGGATTGGCGCTGAGGTCGGTGTCGAACTTCCTTTCGACCAAGTGGCGAAAGCGCTCACTTAGCAATTCTTTGACTGCATTTCCGAAGCTCGGACCGTAGCGCAGGCTAGGCAAGCCATAACTACCGCGGTCCGGTATGGTCGGCGCATCCGCGAGCACGGTGTCTTTATGGTGGGGCCCGATTGCCTGCTCTACGAAAGCATAATCGTAGGGATCGTGCTGCAGGGCGGCGGCGGCGATAGCAGCCTCGTCGAATAACTCCAAAGGCTGGGTTCCATCGCCACTCCGGCTGGGGTATGCCATTCCTGACCTCCCTTTCAGTCCGATTATCAAGTCGCGTAATTTACTCGAACCGGGCCCCGCAAGCATTGACCTGAGTCAACAGTTTCAATCGCACGCTGTTCCCGATTCATCTACGGCCGCGCCTGGTTGTCCCGAGGACGGACCCGACAATGGCTAGGCGATGCAATACCCGCACGGCTGCGGATTGTTTTGGCGGTGAAGGTCACCAACAACGCGTCGGCATCGCTCTGATGCTGGCCTATAGGTCCGGCCTACTCTCTCCGCTAGGTCGACCAATGTCCGCTAGGGTAGAATCGTTTTGGTCCGGAGTTCACATTGATCAGCAGTTCAAGTGTGATTGTTCCTAATGGACTCTGACGGCTTTGATCCAGACAGCGCCGCTTTGGACGATATAGCGTTGGCAACGGCTTTTGGTCGGGTCGATGCAAATATTGGCGGCCAGCCACGTTTGCAGGGTTGCGCGGGACTCCAATAGCTGCGGCACACGATCGATGAATGAATTTGCGAGCGAACAGGGTCGTACTTTCCGCTACCTCCTGCGGGACATAGCCAAGGGCAAGCGGGGCGCGCGCAACCTATCGCGGGAAGAGGCGCGAGAGGCGCTGGCGTTTCTCTTTTCCCCGGAACGCGATGCGGCCCAAGTGGGGGCATTTCTCACCGCGATGCGGTTCAAGGGCGTTACGCTGGAGGAGTATCTCGGTTTTTTCGACACCCTATACGCCACCTCCGAGGCCATTCGCCCACAGGTAGAGAACTTGGTTAACGCCAACGGGCCCTACGACGGGCGCAAACACACCCTGCAGCTGAGCCCGGCCGCAGCCATCCTCGCCTCGGCCGCCGGTGCGGCGATGTTATTGCACTCTTCCGATGGCCTGCCGCCGAAATACGGCGTGACCAACGCTCAGGTACTGGAGGCGCTCAACATCCCCGCCTATCAGGCGCCGGCCCGGGTCCAAGCTAACATTGAGGCACTCGGGTTTGGTTTTCTCCACGCGCGCGTCTACTGCCACGGCATCGAGCGGCTGCGCCCAGAGCGGCAACTCCTTTTCTACCGGTCCTTCCTGCACAGCTGCGAGGTGATGCTGAACCCTGGCGGAGCGAAGCGCTCGCTCATTGGCGCCGCCCACGGGCCCTTTCTACAGCGCTTTCTTGAGGTGCAGGTGGCCCAGGGGGTCGAGCACGTGCTGGCAGTCAAGGGGCTTGATGGAGCCGATGAGCTGCCCCTGCAGCCGATCGCGGCGCTGGAGCACCGCGGCGGCGAGCGCCGGGAGCTGGCCCTGAACCCGACCGACTTCGGCCTGTCGCTGCGAGAACCCCTCCCCTGTCGACCCGCGGAGGAAACCGCTCGCCTTATCGAGGACACCTTCCGCGGCCGCAACGACGAGGTATCTGAGGCGCTCGTCTATAACGCGGGCGTGCGCATCTACCTGGGCGGAAAGAGCCTGAGCATCGGCGACGGCATCCGCGTTGCCCGCGAGACGCTGGAAAGCGGCGCGGCGGCACGGCACCTGGAGCGGCTGCGCGGCCCGACCCAGCGACAAGAACCACCTCGCTAAACCGAGCGTGGATGACCTTTCGTCGGCGGACTAGCGCATCGCCCTTGATAGTCGTCCGGGCTCTGACGGGCAACTGATCTCCCGGTGCCGGATACTTGCCGGTGGTTGACGAAGGTGGGTCGTTGAAGGGCGTTCTGACTATTACGCCCCGGGAGGTCCCCGGTCCGGAACAGCGATCATGGCAGTCACGCGCCCGCCGGCGTTCCGTCGATCCAGGCATCGTCGGCATAGCCATAGCGCTCCCACGTGCCCACCACGCCCTGGTCTGCAACCACGATACGGTTTACCCATTTAACGGATTTGTAGCCGTACATCGGCGGCACCACGAGTCGCAAAGGGTAGCCGCCGGCGCGGGGCAGGGGTGAACCGTCGAGACTGTGGGCAAGCAGGACACCCGCCAGCCGCGCCTGTTCGACAGTAAGCTGGTCAACGTAGATACCGTCTGCGGAATGGAAAATCAGGTGGGTCGCCTCCGGCCTCGCGCCCACCAGTTCGAGCAGGCGCTCCGGGCGCACGCCCGTCCACAGCACATTGGGTACGCTCCACCCCGTTACACAGGTGAAGACCCGCCGTTCCTGCGTCTGGTGCAGGCTTCGCAGTTGCGCCAGCGTGAGTTCGATCGGGTGTTCTACCAACCCGTCGATACGCAGCCTGAACGTCTCACCGTCGATGTTCGGGAAATCCCCGGAGTAAGTGTAATAGGAAGGGAATCGCACTTGCGCGGAGCGCCTGTTCGTCGACGTACTCCGGGTTGCATTGCCCGCCGCCGGCGGGGGCGCGGACGGCTGCCCCAGCAGACTGAGCACGCCGGCACTGGCCAATGTGGTACCGGCCGCGCCTATCAGAGCCTCTCGCCGCCCGAAATCGAAACGCGCGTTGAGCGGATGCCTGCGTTGGAACGAGAACGCCCGTAACGCGGCGTGCACCAGTAGCCAGGTCAACCAGACGTAGGACACCAAGCCGTGCACAGTGAAGGCAACGGCGTCCCAACTCGCGGGAAAGCGGCCTGGCAGCCAAAGGGCGAAGCCGCTCAGTGCGGTCAGTGCCGTAAATCCGCCCGTCAGCGACCAATCAAACCAGCGTCCCCGGCGCGGGCGGCCCAGCAGCCCGCCCGTGCCGACCAGAACAATGGCGGCAAAGGCCAATCCGAGCCAGACATGCAGATGCTCCAGGTATCTCAGCCAGGGTAGCAGGGCCCGATGCCAAGCCTGCAGGTAGAGACCGACACCGCTTACCATGAGCAGTGGGAAGAGGATGATGAGCACAGCGTGGGAGCGGGCGTAGCCAACCGGCCAGCGTCCATGGCGGAAAAGCAGTCCCAGGCCGGAACTGCCCCGCAGCAGCAGTATGCCGGCAGCTGACAGCGGTATGAGGGCGAACAACCACAGCGGTGACGGCATCGCATGTCTCCGTGTCCAGTCAGATACGGTATCGGAGCCCGATCAGTCCCTTCCCTTTTGTTCCTCTCGCCGTGGGGGGAATCCAGGAAGAGCGGATCCCCACCGTCAGCGCTTGGGAACCACACCCGGCCGATCATACAGCAGCCAGCGCGCGGGTGGTCCCCTGCTGTCCACAGTCAAGTCAACGGGAGGATATGAATTGGCGGTCAACAGCAGGTTTTCCAAACCCATAAGCGGTAGCCCGCCCCGAAAGGCGTATCAACGATGCGGTTTTCAGCGGCACGGCAGGACCGCCAGCACCCTGAAAGACACGAAGCCGTATGTGATGCTCGGAAATCCAACCCGCTGTCCACACAATACCCGGATGGGCTTCGGCCCACCATTCAGGATACGCCTAGGCATCCGGGCGAGGCCTACTGCGTCCGGGTACTGTCAACGTCGCTAGAATTCCGTGCTAACTACACGCGACCGGCGGACGAAGACAGCAGCCATTGCTACCGGGCACGAATGCGCCCGGCAGCGAACGGGCCCGAGGACGAACCCCTGCTCCCTCGTCCGGGCCGTCGGTCAAGTCGACTGGATGGTGCCTATCAGGCGGCGTCCTGTGACGTCGCTACGGGTTCTTGTTCTACGGCCTCGACCCAGTGGTGAATGCGTGGATAGCTGTTGTTCAGGAGGGCACAGCGCCTCTCGGCGCTTTTCAGGGTGGCATGCTCGGGATCGCCTTTGCCGCGGACATCCCGATCGACATACTGCCAAACGATACGATAACGCATGGTGAAGATTCGACCTCCTTAGGTCAGTATCGGTGAAGCGTGTCGCCGCACCGGCTATTGTCGCGATTTGAGGGGAGGATTGACCTGTTGCTTACCTGTAACAAACGCAGATAGCGCTTCGGTCACGTACATTTATTAAGAGCCCTATAAATTGGATTTGTTCCCTTCGGCACCGTGAAGGACATCGCATTCCTGCATAATGGCCCGGGTCGCTAACTCTTCCTGATTGGACGGAACTGCCGCTGGAATGCCGGAGCGACAGGCCGCCCCGCCCTCCTCTGGACCCATCCGGACCGCCGCGGCCGAAGACCCATCCGCTCGTTCGATAACAGCGGTGGCGGCGGATGCCCTTGTAGGAAACGAGGGATCGGTTGCCTGGACGTTGGTAGGTGTTTCAATTCGGGACATGGCGGCGGCACCCTACCGCTACCGACGACTACCCAGCGGGTGTTCCTCACTCTCGGGCCGGGGCCCGGGAAAGCGATGACTCACCCACGCCTCCTTTCTGTCCAACACCCCGTGGTGCTGGGTTAGCCACCATCCGCTGTTGACCGGCGCCGGTCCTTCGCTGGTATACAGCGGGGCGGGGTTAGTCGCCCTGGACCGCAAGGCGCACCCGTCTTGGGGGCTGAAACTGTGCTAGTGGCCCGAAAAATGAGATTTTGGACCGGACAATAGGTGCGGTGGCTAGAAACTATAATTTAGTATCCCAATATCTCTTTCGTACCGCATCTTGACCCGTCGCTGTAGGTCACCGTCGAAGAAATGGCGATATGACGGCGGCTTCTGCTCCCTGAATTCGCTAGGCCTCCAGTCGCACACCTGCATTGCAGCGCGGTCGTTGTAGGTCGTTCGATTTCTATGCGGCGTACACTGCAAACGTTGGATCCCTAGTGCGTTGGACAGTTCAGTTATATCTTGCTGGAATTGTTCGACCCGGACCACTCGGTCGAAAAAGAGATGTACTCGATCATGGGTCTGACTTCTCAGATGGCACTCGATCTCGCTGTCCTGGATTTCTGCAATTTGCGTGACCAGTTCCCTGAAAGTCATGTCTTCTGCGTAGGGTATACGTCGCTTTGTGCTCAGCGAAGGTAATCGGTTTTCCTTCTTCAGCACCTTGTCACAATAGAAGCTTACTATCCGGCTATATGGGTTTCTTGCCACCGCGACCTTTCTATACCGCCTTTCAAGCATGGGCAATTCCGTTATTGTGGGGGAGAAGCATCGCCCTGGACCTCGAAAGTATTCGTGAACACTCATTCCGAGCACCTTGTCCGTGCGGCGATTATGCATGTCATCCTCAGAAAGAAGGCCCTTTAGAGCTAAGAACCACTCTTTCGTAGAGCCGGAACCACATTTAGGGGTTGTATACACGAGTAGTCCGAGCGAATGCTCAACCAAGACGCTGTGGGCTCGCCCATCAGTTCTCTTGCCGCCAATCCTCCTAAGAAGCTCAAGCATGCTCCCTCCCTGGCTCGTAGGCGCCTTCTTCCCGGCCTTGTTGTTTGGATGAAACGGAGGCCGATAACGGCATGGATCTTTGCAGGGACTTTCAGAAAGATCGCAGGGCCGGTGTTGTGATCGTAACTTTGATACTAAGAGTCCGCGCCGCTCTCAGTGGGGCGTCTGGATCTTTTATCGACCGCTCGCATCCGCTCGATTTTTACCGAGGTTAGAGTCATGTTCCGAATATGGATGGCCGATCGGTGCCCTTCTTGTCGTTGAGTACGGGATATCTACAATACGAGACACAATATGCGGCCGTTTAGATCCACCATACCTCGCACATGGGGTGGCGTCAATAATGCCAATTTGCTTTCCATGTCGGCGATTGTCGGCGAGGTTCGCCAGCCGAGGCTTACATTGAGTTGCCAGAGTCGAAGTCAATTAGCTGAACGCATAGTGACGGCTTCGGTTTATGCGGCGGCACCAACAACTACATGCCTTGAGCGACTGCTTCTGGCCAAATGTGGACGCAACACTTTCGGACAGGTTTTGAACCAGGGCGCTGAAGTACAAGTTCAGCGTTCCACACCGTATAGGCGTTTATCGTTGGATTTCCCCAACTGGAACTCAATCTCTTCGCTGGGCACCATTGACTGAATTGCTGGACCGTTCACCCCGTCGCGTGCTGCAGTACAAGTTCAGAACGGCAGCGATTACTACGCTTTCCTTCCCCGCGCTTACTGGTCTCGCTTCCGGGCCGGTGACCGGCGGCGTCACTGAAGCATCACCGGCACCACCGTCGTTACTCGGGCCAGAATGACGTTGAGACAACGGGGCTCGTAACCGTGCGGCCCTGTGAGCCGAGTGCGCATCATGGAGAGGACTGCCGCGTCTATTTCGCGAATAGCATGAAAAGGGTGGCTTGGTCGGGAAACCCCGTGGCCTTATAGCCGGCAAGTGTCTTCTGGAACGCAGCTATCGCCCTCACAGTGCCATCGTCAAAGTCTCCGCTCCCGGGCGATTTCAAGAATCCCTTCTTCGCCAGTCTGCACTGGATACGCTCGCCCGCAGTGAGGCTGCCGTGTCGCGAAAAGATGGCCATGCCCACATGCAATTCCCCAAGATCGTGAAAGCGTGCCGCGATGGCCAGATCTTCCAGGTCCCTCGTGCTCAGCCGCAGCTCGGCGCCGAGAGCCGTGGCACCAACGCAACGCGGATGGCGTGGGTGATCCGCTCGGGCGAGCGGTCCTCAGTGACGGTGAGTTTCACCGCCAGGGCCGGTATCAGGTGCACGCGACCTACGGCACGGAACGGAGCTTCCCGGTCCATTAAGTTCCCAGGCAGGCGGATCTTCCTCCTCGAGGCGCCGCGCCTTAGACAGAACTTGAGGCACCGTGACGCCCTGCTTTGCCGCCACGGAGGAATCGATCGACTTAGGAGTGGTCACCAAATATGAAATCACAAGCCAGAACTGGAATGGATCGGGATGTTTCCGGCGTATCCGTTCGCTGCGGAAACGGCGCATCGAACGATATCGGTGGGACGATCGGAAATACGGGCTACTCGCTGATCCAGCGACTTGCTTCGGCAAATTCGCGGTTGTGGAACACGCGAATCTGTCCTGGGATCGCAACGCCAAAGGCCCTGATCGCCGTGCGAATCCATTCCACGTCCGAAACGATCGCCATTCTCTCCCAGCCGGTAAGGTGCTTCAGGCCCAATTTCGCGTCGTCCCACATCGCCGCCGCCTCGAATCCCGAGAACTCTTCGCCAAGGTGATATAGAAACCGGATCTTGTCGTAGCGGCTGAAGAGCGCTTCCACGGCGGGTATTATCACCTCCTCGTAGTCACCGGCGGTGACGGTCCCCTTCGCGCGAAAGCCAAGGACGTTATCCGGTAGGTCGGGAATCTTCTCGAGCATTTTGATCCTTTTTTCGAGCATGCAGGCATCAGTTTACCAGCCACGTCGATCCGTCAGAACCGTTACGACGTCATGCCCGCTCCCGATGAGGAAGTGCGTCTGCGGACTTGGATCGATCAGGCGCCCTTGGTCGGCGATCGCGAGTGGCCGGCAGACTCCGCTGATAACGCGGCGGATTCACCGTGGACAACTTCGAAAGACTCCAGCGTACGCGCCATATCGGGATCGACATGGCGCAATACCTCGACCCGTTCCTTAAACGTCAGGAATCCCACAAAAGGCGACGTCTCTCGTAAGTGGGTTGCGACGTCGCTATCGGTCGTCAGCGCCACGACCAGGGATTCCAGTGGCCCTTTAAGCAATTGCTTCCATTCCACCAGCCAGTCCGGCTTTCGGTCCGGAGCGAACTCCTTGGACCAGCGCGCAATATTGCCCAGTGCGTAGTCGAGCACCGGTGCCGGGTTTGTACGCAAGCGCTCGGCAATAGCCGAATGCTCAGCCAACACCCGGTGTGCGATGCGTTGATGCGTGTCCATAAATGCTTCCCCCCGATAACGAGTATAACCAACCGAATTCGGGGCGGGCCCCAGGAAGTACCCGATTGCCTGTAGGCGTCGGACTACGCGCACCGAAACCGGTGCAACAGGGGCCCCGTCCAGGGGCGTGGCCGGCGGGGGTTCACACAGGGGTTGTGCCCACTGATGGCATCGCGGAGCGGAACGGCATGGTTTACGCAGAGTTACCACCACCAGAAAAGCGCCATGACGCCGGCCGGCGCAGAATGTGCCGAAGAGCGGCCAGATGAGCGCCGGCGCGTCCCAGAGAACCACAAAACCAAGGGCGGCTCCGAGCACGGCACCAAAGAAGCAGCCAACGAGTGCCCCCATCCCGTGGGCGACGAGATACCCGAGCCAAGTGGCCGCAGCGGCGCCAATGAGGCTCGCCATCGTCAGGATGGACCGCCGAACCTCTGAATCGGGCTCAGGCTCCACCACCCTGCCCTATCCTCGAAGACTCCCGCGCGCTCCGTGCGCTGCAATTTTCCTAGGTATTTCCGTCACCGCCACAAGGAAGCGGGCTCCGACTCCCGTGTGAGCCGCTCCGCATATACACGGTCCAGGTAGTCGTTCACGGCCTCGTCGTATCCGTCGAACGCCAACCCAACGCCGTCACCTCGGACTCTGACTACGCGGGCAGCGATTTCCAATGGACCCTGGGGTGAATCCGTCATTGCGTCGAGCCGCACGCGCACGCGCCTTTCGAGCAGTGTTTCGGGAGCCTTGTCGGTGGGGACGAAGAAGGCTCCGTCAAAGCTGACATCGCGCAACTCACCGGCGACTGCCCGCCCGATCCGAGGCTTGACGGTAGCGGCTTCGTGGGTAGGAATTCGAATACTCATGCGATGCTTCATGGGCCTTCTCCGTCATTTTTAAGACTGGCTCCAAACATCAACGCACGGTAAATATCCTAGCCCGCAGGTATGAAAAATCAAGGAAGGTATTGCGAAATGACGGGGAAGCGAGCAGAAACCCTGCCTTGCCGGAAATGCACTCCTACCACCAGCCGTTCTTTGCGGCTGCCAGGACATTCGCGTCCTGAAGGGCTCCGGCGGTTGTAACGAGACGTACAACTATTTCTGTATGCGGGGCTGCGGTGTCGCCGGCAAATCCGTGGCCTATTGGGCCAGTTCCGAAAGGACCTCCAGGCTGTATTTCGCCTCTACACTCCCCTTCTTCGCGGCGAGGCGGTACCAATGCTTTGCCTTGGCAAAGTCGCGCGGGACACCGGCCCCCACCTGATACATCTGGCCGAGATTGAATTCGGCGTTGGCGCAGCCCTTCTTCGCCGCCTTGTCGAACCACTTGAGCGCCATTGGATAGCTTCGGGACATACCCTCGCTGAATCCACTTTGGTACGCAAGCCCCAGCCAGTCTTCGGCTGTGGCGTTGCCGGACTTCGCCGCTGCCTCGAGTTTGGTAAGCGCCTGCTTGCTCTTCGCCGAGGCCAGGAACAACTTTTCCGCCCGGTTCTGGGTCGTCGCGAACGCCGCCGGCACTAAGCTGACAGTCGCAGCGATAGCGGCGATTCTCAACAGGTACATTATTTGATCGGCTCCTGATTAAGGTCTGGCGCCGGCAGGGGTTTCGCTGCCGGCGGCGACAACTCACACATCCCGCGTCTCCCCATAGGCCGACGAGCGCGAATTGCGAGGCCATCGATCGGGCAGAAACGAAATCATACTTCCAACAGCACGCCTTTTACAGAACCTGTTTGTCAACGAATTGGGCCGGACCCGACCATGGGTGCGCCGGCCTCGGTCACTACTTCCCCCAACGCCAGCGCAGTGGCTCTCCCTTGAACCAGCACACCAGGCACAGCACAGCGGTAGCGGCGGCGGCACACAGTAAAACGAGACCGATTCGATGGGTCGGCGCAAGAAACCGAAGGATCCCCGCTATGACGAGGACGTAGGCGGTGAGCACCGCCCAGCCCTGCCAAGCGCAAGGCAGACCCCAGCCCCAGCCGTATCGCTTGGCAGGAAACCAGTATTTGCTCGGCTCGGTCATAGAACCGCTGTTCAAGGGCCGCCAATCTCGCAATGGGACCGTCGTTGGCAGCAGCCTGGGCTTGTCAGGGGAAATTGGCTATCTGGCCCTTTTGGGCGGCCGTGAGATCAGCCGCCACCGGTGTCCCCTTGAAGCATCCGACAGTATATGGAAACTCCGCGGTGAGTACGTAGTGGTACATGTTCACCATATGCCCATGCCAATCGACCAGACTGGTCGTGCCGTGGCACGCGTCTAGGTCGCTGTCGTGCAGAATCTTGCCGGTAGCGTAGTCGACCTCGCCATAGATTCCGAAACCGTCCAGGGCGTAGCCCACCAGGCCGGAGGTCATTTCGTTGGGCATGCACGGCGAGGGGCCGTGGTAGTGGTACTGTCCGCTCTTGTCCGGGTGGCCTTCGCAGCTGTCCTGCACTTCGTGGGCGACGGCATCGTGACCGCTGTCGTCCAGGGCATCGAAGATGGCTACACCAGTGGTCGTAAAGCCGATCATGCCCATGGGTACACAGGTCGGAGCCGTCGCGACCGTGGGGTTTGCCGGTAAGGTCAGGATGATAGTCTGGGGCGTTATAGCGTTGGGATTCGGATCGTATTGATAGGCCGGATCGGTGGTCTGGGTCGGGAAGATCCCGGTGGTTTCCGGGGGCTCCGGCAGGTTGTTGGAGGTGATTGTCATCGTATTCCCGGACAGCGTGATGGAGGTGTTCGCATTCGGCCACGTCACACTGCCCTGCACGGCAATTTTCTCGGAGGGATACCAGACGTTGCCCTGTATCCAGAACCCGCTGTGGGTGACGGACTTGGCCCACTGAGTCTGGCAGGACATGAGATACCCCACCTTTGGCGTCGTCGAATACATACCGTCGCCCAGGGGCAGACTGCCGGATGCGGCGCCCGATGACGTGGCGTTGGCGCTGCTCGCACTGCCGCTTCCGCCCTGGCAGCCGGCGAGCGACACCATAAGGATCAGAACAGTCGCCAGGGACAACCGTTTTGTCTCAACCATTCGCTTTTCCTCATGTTATCGAGCTATCGGCAGCCGGTCGTATTGTTTACAGCCGGAGTTGAAGGCTGGCTGACGAATTCACTGCAATGACCTACCGAGCCACCTCGGACGCGTGCGGAATCCGTCGACACCGCTGGTCCGGATTCACCGCTGCGGGACCGCGATAGACCCCGCTACGCTCTGGGGCCGCTCCATGGGCGACGTGGCACGCCGTCGGGCGGCGGGCGCCGGTCCCGGGGACGCACACCGGGCTTGAGATGGACCTGAAAACTGGGATCGGGCGTGCCGACGAACCCCCGGGGAAGGAACGGAAAGTCGGCGGTCAGAAAGTAGGCGTAGATGCCCTCCGGGTACTCCGGTGTCACGGTCTCACGCCCGTTGGTGGCGTCGAGATCCCCGAGACCCGCGACATACTCCCAGTCGGCGCCGTACTGCCCGTCGTAGGGACCGCCCGGGCCTCCGGGGCGGATGCCCGACCGGATCCGGTAGCTGGGGCGCAGGATCCGGACACCCTTGCCCGGGTCGTTCGGATCCCGGTAGCCCCGCGGGGCGTAGATTAGGAAACCCGTCCGCGGCCCCGCCCACCAGGGGCGAGTGGCCGTCGCCCGCAAGGCGCTCGAGCAGACCTGAGGGCAGACCGTGGTAGTGATACAACCCGCCGGGAATACAGTGGGCATTATTGAAGTCGAGGCCGGCGCTCATGCTGTTGGGTCTGATGCTGCCGGGCAAGGACGGCATCGCCATCTGCCGGGAACTGCGTGCCTACTCTTCCGTACCGATCATCATGGTGACCGCGCGGGTGGAGGAAATCGACCGGCTGCTCGGGCTGGAGATGGGGGTCGACGGCTATGTCTGCAAGCCGTTCAGTCCCCGGGAGGTGCGGGCGGTGCTTCCGCAAAGCCTTGTCACCGACTGTACATCCCCATCGCGCCCCCTATTTCAGGCTTCCCGGGTGTCTCGGACAAATGCCAGTACCGGGGAACTGTCGGTACTGCTTACATATTTGTACCGCCAAATATCGGTCATTCGAACTATTGTTTCTAGGTATACTTCCTACGTCCTTGTCGTAACGACTATTTTAATATTTTCTAATAAACGCTTGATGTCGACTGTTTTTACGCAATTAGCACGAGCCATCCCGAAGAGTAGAGAACGATCCTCTAGCTCGCTGTTTTGTAGCTAGTTTTCATATGTGGCACATATCCTGCCTTAGCTAGCCCCATCCAAATCTCTGCACTCTGCTCGGTTAAACATATAAAGGATCACAAGAATGAAGAACTACGCATCGATGGTGGCGGCTGCACTGTTTACCCTGGCGGCGGTTGGCAACGCCCAGGCAAACACCTACTACCTCAACCTGAGCAATATGAGCGCCTTTCCCGACGGTACGAATTACATCAAGGTAGACGTCACCAAACCGACCACCACCGAAATTCAATTCACCGTCACGCCGCAATCACCGATTTCCAGTGCTCTGCTGATGGGCTTCGGTTTCAACACGACGGGTACAAGCACATCAACCAGCCAGATCATGGCACCAAGCGGGTGGTCCGTCAGTGGAAGCGGGCGCGAGGACGGTTTCGGCACCTTCCAGTTCAATCTCAGCGCCGACCAAGGCAACAACAATCGGGTATCGCCCCTGACATTCGATATCACCGGCCTGTCCGCCGCGGTCACGCCCCTCAACTTCTTTGCGAACTCGACCGGGGCAGCCGGCGAGCAGAATGTGCCGTTCGTCGCCCACGTTGCCAATCTTGGTAATGGTTTGACCGGTTACTTCGGAGGACCGGCGCCCGTTCCCGTTCCGGCCGCGGTGTGGCTGTTCGGCTCGGGCCTGGTCGGGCTGGTCGGGGTGGCGCGGCGCCGTTCCAGGGTCTGAATTCGCGACTCATCCCTGCCGTTCCGTATGCGGGCGCCTTCGGGCGCCCGTACTTGTTGTGGCACCGGGCGGAATGGGATGGTTCCAAGTCCGGCGGTCAACATCCCTTCCCTAATGATATGGCCCGCCCATGTCAATCCGCTTGCCCTGGGCCAGCGCGGTAATGTATGTCTCCAATGCACGCATGGTGTCGCTGCCATAAGGCGGTGCGTTGCCGCCGAGAGCGCCCTGGATGCAGCCGTGAATTTGCTCTGCGAGCGTCAGTACCCGTCCTTCGTCCCGCTTGTAGCGGGGGAACACCGCCGCGGCGTTGGACAGACTCGGACCCCGCATACCGGAACCGGGCACCATCGTGGGTCCTCTTCCCCCTCCGGTGTGGCAGGAATCGCAGGTCATGCCGCGACCTCCGAAGGTATCGTGCAGGAAGATGTTCTTGCCCTGTGCGATGGTTTTCGCCAGCTGCGGAGCCGTCCCGGCGCGGGCGGTCGGCCACAGGGTGACGACCAGCGTCGCGGCCAGCACCGACTTCGCCAGCGGAGACAGCCCCCTCGGTTTTGTCAAATTTCGGTCCACACTACGCCTCCTCTCCGGTTCTCCACCTGAAGACCAAATGCCATATGACTGGATCGTTCACGGCGATTCAAACAGTGGTGACGGAAGGCGACGTCAGGGTATTCCAATCTGTGCAGACCAGGGGCGGGCAATGTCGATGAAACTGCCGAGGGCGCGATCTCGTTTCCGCGGCGGCCATCGGCGTTGCGGGCAGCACCGGCGGTTCGCAGCGGAGGTGCTGTTGAACATCAGAAGGCTGCAAGTGGCCTTGGTGTGACCCGAGCCGTGGGCCGGCGCCGATCAGCCGTCAGGGGGGGGTATGCGCGTCGCGCCGGGCTTGCGGTATGCTGTGCCCGGCTCAGTTCACAGTTATCCACAACGACGTAAAGGCGGCAGTCCCGTGACCCGGTTGGCGATTTGTCGAAACTGCGGAAAGCTCGTCCGGCTGGACGAAGCACTATGCTCGGGTTGCAGCCAACGACGACCTGAGGGTGGCTGGCTTGCGGAGCCGATGCCGCCGCCGCCACGCGGCAAGAAGGGCATGATTGTCCTTGGGATTGTGGCAACCATCGCAGCGGTAGGCATCGTCCCGTTATGGGGGACCCACTCCCTGCTCAGCCTTGATCAGCCGTGGTTTCCGGAAGTCGGCAAGACCGCACAACTCGCCAAGAGCACGGTCCTGTGCCGGACCCATGTCCTGCTGGAGGATATCGGTGCCGAACTGTTTCAGGCGCCGACGGTGGACGGTGAGACCGTCAGCGGCGCCAAGATGGCGACAGGTTCGGTTCCGCGAGGTTGTTTCCTGAGCAAGAGTTCCGCCAGCGTGACCGTGGTGGATCTCAAGGGATTGTCGGTTCCTACCGCCCGCGTGCGGCTGGCTGACGGCAACGCCTACTGGGTTTTCAGAACCGCACTGCGCGCGCCGGGACAGAAGTCCCCTGAAACCCGGGCGCAGAACCCCTTGGTGCGTTGAATCTGCCGACCTTGCAGGACGGGCCTCCCGTTAGCCCAACCTGCAGGGTCGACAGCCGCACTCCAGGATTCCTGCCGGGGGACAGCGGACGCTGTCAGTGCATGCCCTCCCTGACGGTGGGCAGCACCACCTGTTGCAGCGCCTGTCGCCAGGCGTCTCCGCACGCGTCGCACCACTGCGCCGAGTTGAATTCCGCGATGGTCTCGATCAGTACATCGATGAAGTCATCGAAATCGGCTTCCGACAGTTCGTAGCGCCGGTGGGCCTCCCCCAACCGCCGCAGACGGGGATGAATGGCGTTCGGAGTGTCGGAATTCTCCGCTACCAGCGCCAGGGTATCCAGCATCTTCTCCATCTGGTGCTCGATGCCCTCGGGGAACATGGGCCTGAATCGAGGGTGCCGCTCGAACAGACGCTGGTAGAAGGCGTTGACCAAAGCCGGTTTGTCCGCTCCGATACCCTGCCAGTGCTGGCTGATGCGTTCGGTATTCATTATGTTTGTCCTCCCACCCGTAGCCGGTGATTCCTTGGTCCCCGTTCAGCGACCATGCGCAAGCCCGGACCCACAGGTTCTGCAATCCTGCGATAGAGGGTAAAAAATCGGTAAACACGCTGGGACTGTACGAGCGGCCCCGTTCGTCGGCATTGACTTGTGTCAACATAACGTCAACACAAGAACCCATTGGGAGCAAAGGCTCGCGAGGGTGGAACTGCGGTCCGCATTTCAAGGGACCGGGCCGGAAACGCTTTCCAGGCGGCCCGACTTATCTACCTCTCCTACCGCACTGACACCACGACGGTCCCGGCAGCGATTGCCATCCCGAGGGCAGGTTCCCAGCCCAAGAGAGCGCCGGACTGCGACAGGCGGATCCTGGGGGGTGACGAACCTGCGAGCCTGCCACTTGCCACATGAGAACGGCTATCCGGGGGGACTGTGCGCCACAGATCCAAAATGCCCGACATGGAAACCCACTACCCTTGCCGCGGTGTGCCATTACCGGCAGACCGGATCTACGAACATCCTTCTGCCGGGAATTGCCCGCCGCGGGCGTTGCTTCGCGCCCAAAACACCGCGGCTGGGATTGTGTTTGGGCACGCGCTATTGCGTCTGTCTGCCTATTTGGGGTTGCGCAACACATCCCCCGGTTTGATTCCCGGACCTTCAAGCGCGTACCGTAGGCGTGGATGGGTGGCAAGAACGCCGCCGCCTCTCCGATACGACAACAAACTCATGCACGACGCCGGTGTATCGGCGTATCCGTATGCGTCAGCCGACGTCGCCGACAGCGAGGTCACTCTATGGAGAAGAATCCGAGCAAGGGCTATGTGGCTCTCCTCGGCTGGAGCCTGAACGCCGTTGAGGCCGCCGAGAAATTCGACCGACGCTACCTGGTGGTCGCCCCGGACTGGGCGGAAGCGTATTGCACTGAGCACAGTATCCCGTACCTGCCCTGGAATTTCGAACGATTGAACGAACGCTCCATCGAGATTGCTCAGAAACTCGACGAGATGGGCGTGGACGTGGCCATTCCTCTGTTCGAAGAAACCGTGGAATGGGCGGGCGCCATCAACTCGGTGCTACGGGACAACCCCCGCCTGCTGGGTCAGTCCATGCTGATGCGTGACAAGTCCCTGATGAAACGCCGTGCTCAACTCGGTGGTATTCGTGTGGGCATCTTCGAGGAGGCCCATGACAAGGAAGACGTCATTCGTTTTCTGCGCCGGGTGAATCAGACACTGCTCAAACTGGATGGAGACCCCAACGATCCCATCCACTTCAAGGCCTTCGATAAAGCCGGCTGTCTGGGGCACCGGGTGATACGCACGCCCGACGACGTGGATGCCATCCCGGATGAGGAGTTTCCCGCGCTTATCGAATCCCACCTGGACGGGTGGGAGTTCGCGGTGGAGGCCTGGATACACAACGGCAAGATCCGGTTTCTGAATATTTCCGAATACGTCAGTCTGGGCTACTCGGTGTTCGTGCCCGCCTCCCCCGAGCTGGAGAAGCACCGCGCAAAGATCACCGCTCAGATCGAGAAACTGATCAAGGTGTTCGATATCGATTTCGGCTTCGTGCACCCGGAATACTTCGTCACCAGCGACGGCGAAATGTATTTCGGCGAGGTCGCCTATCGGCCTCCGGGTTTCAAGGTCTTCGAACTTTTGGAACGGGCCTACGGTTTCAACGCCTATCAAGGTTTGATCCTGGCGTTCGACCCAAAGACGACCGACGAGGAGATCACAGCCTTCTTCCCTCGGGAGGTCGTCGATGCGACGTGCTTCGCAGGCTGTTTCGGCGTCTATCCGCGCCGCCGGGTGGTGAGTCGTCTGGAGATTCCGGAAGAGACCGAAGATCACCCCTATTTCGAGTCCCACGAACTGACGCCGCCGCTGGAGGAAACCGTTACCAAACGCACCGCTTTCGGGACCCATTGGGGACTGGTCTACTTCGTGGGGGATGATCCGGATGAGATGTACAAGGTGCTGAAACGTCAGGAAGAGCTCGATTTTTATGTATGATGTAGCCTGAAGAACCGGAGAACGGATCGGCGCGATGCCTCCCACGAGCGACCAGCTCACGACCGACGGTAAGTTGGAGGGCCTGCTTGCCAAGCTGGACCAGGCGACCGGCCTGCTCGCCGCGGCCCCGGCGTTCGCGAAACCGGCAAAGGTCGGTCGCGTGCTGGACACCGCGCGGCGGGTGATGCTGCAGGACGGGGGCTGCGCCGCCATCGAGGCGCGTGCAGCTGCTCTGGAAGAAGCCGGCGTGTTCCAAGGCTCGGACTGGGCCACTCCGCAGATTCTGATTCCTTCGGTCACCACCCACTCGTTGACCAGTCCGGATGCCGGCACCGTGGTCATCGAGGCCCTCAGCGAATTGCGGTTGCTGGCAGTGGCCCGGGGAAATTACCTGCATCCGCTGATCTCCGCCGAGCAGGCGCATCATTTCCTGACGCAGGTGCTGGCCATCAATCTGGCCATGTTGTTCACGCCGGCCACCGAGGCGGAGCGGGAAACCCAGGGCCGCCTGGCCCAGGTGCCCCGTGCCCTGCTACGGCATCTCGCCGAGGGCGTCGGCTACGAACATGTCATCGACAGGCTGATCGACGAGATCTGGCGCATTCTGCGTCAGCGTCCCATCCAGGTGGATGCGGTCAAGCGTATGATCACCCAGATCGCTGTCTGCAGGGTGAATCCCGACATCGACCTGGGTGCGAGCGGTCACGGAGCGGAACGGCTCGTGAGCAGCCTGTACGGACCCACCCAGGCCTGTCGGGAGGATCCGGGGGTGGCCGTCTATGGAGAGCGGCTGAGCGCCATGGACGGTGGTGCCCTGCAGTACGAGGCCACCGGATTTGCCCGCGCCATGCATGATACGGGCATCGTGTCGCCCTATCACGCTGTGCTGCTGCGCCAGCTGATCGAGAACAACGACCATCTGCTGGCCGACGCCCTGGGGCTGTCCTCCACCGGTCGCGACTGTCTGCTTTGCTACCGGGAGCTGGTGCTCGCCCTCATCGAGCAGGCGGTGTATCCGGCCACCGCCCAGGCCGTGTACGGCCTCACCCTGATGCTGGAGCGCGGCATTCTCTATCAGCCGCCCATGGCACCGGCGCTCTGGCGCCAGCTTGCCCTGCCCCTGTCGGAATGGTCACGCAATCGCTTGGTGCTGGCCTATGGCGACGCGGTTCTGCCCCGAACCCGACTGCTGGAGGGCGTGCTGTCCATGCTGGGCCTGCCCCTGGGAGTAGGACAGGGCAACAACCCGACCTGCCAGTCGGCTCGCGCCCTGTCCATGTGGGCCTACAACGACCCGGACTACCTGCTGCAGATCCTGGCCTGGGCGGCGCGGGACGACGAAGTGGTCATGCACTTCGAAGGCCGGCCCATTTCCTCCCGCGGCTGTCTTGCCGGCACGGCCCGACCGTTGCCCATCGACCTGGACCCGGTTTCCCTGCTCCTAGTGCCCCATCTCGATCACGTGTATGCGGAGATGGGCCGCCTGTGCGCCGGCCGCGAGGGGGACCCCCACCGCTGGATCAACCCGGAATTCCATGGCTGGTGGGTCGGCCGCGGCTTTCGCATCAACGTGGACGTGCATACGGGGCAGTTGCAGGAGCTGGACGATTTTCTGCGCTACTTCTACGCCTACTATCATCCCTACTACAACGGCAATCAGCCGTTGATCCACCCACAGCCCGCCGGCGTCGCGGTAACGGACAGCGCGGCACGGTTCATCGGCTGGCACGCCATCTCCATCCAACGGGTCGCGCTGGATCCCGCCGGCGTCATGCGGGTGTATTTCTTCAACCCCAACAATGACAGTGCCCAGGACTGGGGAGACAATGTCACGGTGAGCACTGCGGATCATGGCGAGCAGTTCGGTGAGGCCTCACTGCCCTTCGCGCAGTTCGCTTCGCGGCTCTACATCTTCCACTACGATCCGTTGGAACGGGGTGAACCCGCCGAAATCACGCGCGACGAGCTGGACAGGGTCATCGGGCACATCCATCGCAGCTGGGGCGCGGACCGACTGCCTGCGGTCGGTCTGCAGGCAGGTCCGGCCTCCGGAAGCTGAGTCACTCCACAATCGGCCGGCTTCACCGGTTGAGTTCGGTGACCCGTGCCGGGCGCCGCCAGGCTCGGCCCAATCGATGTGGCAGCGGGGACACACGCCGGGCCAACCAGGGTATGATTTCAGTCATATGCCGGCACCGCCCTCCGGGCTAGCATCGCTCCGACGAACCGATTGAGGATGAGTCCATGTCCAGTCGCCATCCCCTGCGCGCCCTTCTCGCAGTTGCCGCTCTCGCAACCCTTGCCGCCGGCACGTTTCAGGCATTGGCGAGCGACACCCATAGCATGCCCATGGATGGTCACGACATGGGGCTGTCTTCGCCGGCCCAGCACCCTGCCCCTGCGGCCTCGGCGGACAACCGGTTGGTGGTGGACTTTCCACCGGCGTTCAAGCGTCAGGAATTGGCGAACATGCGCGACCACCTGGAATCCATCCAGAAGATTACCGCCTATCTCGCGGACGGTGACTTCCAGGCCGCTGCTGAGGTGGCCAGCGCCCGCTTGACCCGCGGCGGCATGTCCGCCCACGACCGTCACCAGGCTGCCCGCTACATGCCCAAGCGTATGCTTGCCATGGGAGCGGCCATGCACCGGGCGGCCGGGCATTTCGCCATCGTGGCCCAGGACGCGGCCGTCTCCGGCGACATGGCCTCCACACTGCGTGCTCTCGCCGCAGTGCAGGAACGCTGCATTGCCTGCCACCGCAGCTATCGCATGAAATAGACCGCATCCCCCATCACGGTGTTGGCAGCGGTCGACCTGAGTGGGAAGCCGCTGCAGGCCGTTCGACTTTCCAGTTCGAAAGCAGCGCCGGTCCGCCCCGGATCCTGCAGCCCAGCCGGATCAGCCAGTGCGCGACCTCACGGTTCGAATCGTGGGCCACATCGTAGGGTTGGGGGTCGTGCACGAAGTACAGATCGTAGAGCGGGTTGTAGAGCACGCTCTTGATGTTGGCACGAAATATCCCGTCCAGATGGCGGCGCAGCCGCTCGGCCTTGCTACGCCGCACCTTCAAGGCATACAGCCGAACGATGGGCACCCTCACTTCCCGTCGCACCGCGGCGGCCGTCGGCGGCCCCGGCAGCTCACGGCGCCCCAACGCTCCTTGCGTCGGCCACAGCAAGGCCGCGGTGCCGCGATAGAGGCCGGTGTCGGCCTTTGCGTAGTAGGCCCAATCTCCGTAGGCGTAGCGGACTATACGGTCCGACGCCGTTGGCAGCACCAGGCTGGAGTGATGGCCGTGATCCAGCAGAAACACTGTCACGGCGTTCGGTCGCACCTGGGGCGGCACGACCACCGTGGCGCACCCTTGAAGAAGCAGTAACGGCAGGAAGGTACAAAGGCCACGTAGATTGCGTGGTGAAAGATCCATGATGATTCCACCTTCTGTCCACCGACGACCGGCCAGGGGTATGCGTCGGCCGCACACCGCAGCACCGCCCATTGCAGGGTCTCGGCACGGGCCGGGTTGCGGTCCTTCTTACATCGACAATGCCGCGCGCCACTTGTGCCCGCTGGCGGCCGTCCCGGGGCCTTCCGCCGTCGCTGACCGACTTTACCGGTGAGCTATGCTTTCAAGGGTGTTTGTGAGGGTTCGGGTACCGAACGGCGTGGGTCGCATGGCGTTGGCAGGTGCGGGAAGCCCGTGTATCGGCTGGAGGCAGGCTATGGCTATGAAGGGCGTCGACACAGCGATCCCCCGGCGTTTGCCGCTTAACGTGCAGGGTCGGCTGCGGCAGGCGGTGGTGGGCCTGGCCCTGTTGACCGGTCTCAGCGCCGCGCCGTGTGCGGCACCGGCACCGAAGGCTGCCGGAACCACTGTGCTGATCGTGCCCTTCGACCTGTTCGATTTTTCGCTCGACGAGAGACCGCGTACGGTGCGGGACCTGCACCGTTGGGTACATGAATTGCCAAGCCAGCTGCGTCGGGATCTGAGCGCCAGCGGCCGGTTCCAGGTGATTGCCACCCGCCGCATCCGGGGCGAATGGCGGAAGCTGACGGACAGTTATGCACATCCCACCACCTGCCCGTCGTGCATGGTGGATCTGGGAAGGCACGCCGGTGCCGATTATGTGGTAGTGGGCCAGGTGCGCAAGCTGAGTAACCTGATCACCTATTATCAAGTACAGATCGATCGGGTGAGCACCGGCCAGACTGTCTACCAGCAGGACTCCCGGGCCGACGGCGCCGACAGCGACGCCATGTGGCGCCATATCGCCGACAATGTGGCCAGCGGCATCGAACACTCCGATGCCTTGTCCGGAGCCGATCCGCACGGCGTGGGGACATCCCGCCAATAGGGTTTTTGAGCGCGGCGACCGGACCGCTACGCTGCTCCCACGAGCCCGGGCACGTCGATTCCTCAGGTCCTGAATTGACCCACCATCGTCTGCAGGTCGGTGGCGAGCCTGGCGATTTCACGGCCAGACCGCGCGGTCTGGCCGGCCCTGGCGGCACCACGGGATCACTGGCCATTGGGCCCCGCACCGGTGGGCATGGGGCAAGCGCTGTCCTGTTCTGCCGCCTCCGGCGCTCTCCGGGCAAACTCCCACAGCAGCATGGCGCGTTTGCGGTCGGTGTTCCATCTATACCCTCCCAGCCCGCCCGTACGCTCGATCACCCGATGGCAGGGGATGATGAAAGCCACCGGGTTTGCCGCAATGGCACCGCCGACAGCCCGGGCAGAGTTCGGACGCCCGACTGCCTCGGCGACCTGACCGTAGCTGAGCACCGTCCCAGAGGGTATCTGCAGCAGTGCTTTCCAGACGCTGATCTGGAAGTTGGTACCGGAAACATGCAGGGACAACGGTCGATTCGGTCGGACAGTTCCACTGAACAGTGCCTCTACGACCGGTCCGGTCGCAACATGGTTGCGTCGGTACCGCGCGTTGGGCCAGCGCGTTCGCAGGTCGGCCAGATGGGCGCCGACGGGCTCGCCATCCATGAAAGTCAGTTTGCACACGCCCCGTGCCGTTATGGCGATGAAGGCGTTGCCGAAGGGGGTTCTGTGTATACCGTACTCAACCAGCAGGCCGGCACCGCCGCTCTTGTGTTCGCCCGGTGTCACCGCCTCCAGTTGCACGAAGTGGTCGTACAGCCGCGACGCACTGCCCAGGCCCAGCTCATTTGACACGTCGAGCAGCGCGTGGTGTTTTCCCATCAACCCCTTGGCGTGCTCCAGGGTGAGCACCTGTAGAAATCGCTTCGGAGTGATTCCCGCCCAGCATGTGAAAAGACGCTGGAAGTGGAACGGGCTCAAATGCACGTGGCCGGCGATTGCGTCGAGGGACGGTTGTTGGCTCACGTGTTCCGCAATGAAGGCGATCGCGTCGGCGATGCGCCGATAATTCATCGAGGTGGTGTCCGATGGTCCTTTCATACCAGCGCCCCGTGCGCCACGCCTTGTATAGCTTTTATGCCCCATTGTCGGAGCCGCGGGGACAGCTCTCAACCCGAATCTTGCTATATCCGGACAAGTGTCGTTGGCTCGGATGGCGGTCTGCCCGTTGGGCGGGGAACAGGGCTCGGGCGGCCGGGGGCAGCGAGAGGCGGGCTACAATTTCATCTGAAACCGGATAGTTGCACTGCGGCTTCCAAAGCCGTCTTTGCGCGCGGCGTCGACTCCGTAACCGAAGCCCAGGCTCAGCGTCGACTTGGGGCTTACGTTCACGATCAGGCTCGTTCCCAGCCCGAGCAGGTCATGGCGGGGCTCCTGGAGCCCGGGCAGATAGGCCACCTTTGCGTAATCGGCATCGAGTTGCAGGTGGACGCGTCGACTGCTCGGCAGCAGCGGAAAGCGATAGAAGGCATTGACGAGCCGGTAGCGGGTCGCAAAGATCTCGTTTGCCCCATAGCCGTGCAGCACGAGCGGATAAGGATTCCTGAAGCGTTGCAGTCCGCCAAGGCGGAAGGCCGACAGCGGGTCCGTGCGGCTGGCGACGCCCATGCCGAAGAACAGGCTGAAGACCTGGCGTTTGCCCACAGGCAGGATTGCGCCCACGTGAAACCAGGTGCGATCGGTGACGTGCCGGGTGCGCTCCGGCTGGGCGGGAGTACCGAAGGTGCCGGCATTGGCACGGTAGCTGACCTGGTGCCATGCCGCGAATTCCAGCGCTTCCTTGGGCGCGAGCACCGGTGGTACGCCGCCGATGCGCAGCCCCGCCCTGAACGTATACTCAGGTGTGTCCGCAGGCAGCCGGAAGCCGGGTTCCATACCGCCACGGCCCTGGTAGGCCAGATATCGGGGCGCTGCCGTGAAGGAGATGGCCACCGGCACGCGTCCGGCTATCTTGTCCGGATACAGATAGTAGGCAAGCTCGGTGCCTATGCTGTTCCCCCAGAACGAGCGATCGCCCTGGTAGCGCCCGTCGCGATAATCGTAGAAGTTGTTGGAAAAGAATCCCCCTTCTCCGCCGATACCGACGGCCTGGCCATGCCCGGGCCAGTTATCCCATATCCATTCGCCGCGTACATAGGTAGGGGCCAGGATGACGCGGGCATAGTTGTCCGGGCCATGGAAGTGCGGCCGGTTCCAGAGCAGAAAGCTGTAACCGGTAACCGGACCGGAATCGCCTACCGGCGATGCAAGACCCGCTTCCAGGTACGTTCGCTGCACGGGATCGATCTGGGCCAGCGCCACTGACGGTGCCAGGCTGAATGCGACGAGAAAGGCAATGGCCCTGGTCATACAGGTTCGTCTCCCTAACTTCACTGGACTTCCCAAGCCGGCAAACCGAGGCCAGATTCCTATAGGCTCTAGACCGCGCAAATGCGCACCGTCATCCGCAGCGAGGCGGGTCCTGGGCGCAACAGAATGGGCTCGCTTCTGAGCGATCCTTGGGATCTGGCACTGTTCAATTGTCGGCCGAGCACGAGCGGTCCATGCGGGAAATACTGTGTCTCTCAGAGCCCCGCTAACGGGTCAAGGCAAATGGACCACCAGCCAGTCCGGATGGCTGGCAACGGCCGGCCCTCGGTATAGAGGCGGCGGGTGTCGGAATGGCCGCATCCATGTTAAACGATACCGCATTGGCCCCGCAAAGAACCTATGCAGACGGTTGTCTGCAGAGCAACCTATAGACCGGCGCCTCCTGTGAAGCAAGCGTTAGATGTGAAGTTGTGGCCTTCCCGTCCACCGTCGACGTGTGGCGGAACTTGTGCGGCACTCACCGAGCGCCTGTACTTAATCAACGACAACCTGGATCCGGCCGCGGCTTTTTGAAGAGATCCGAAAGATCACGAAAAGCCTTGAACTCCAGCGCATTGCCTGACGGGTCCAGGAAGAACATGGTGCCCTGCTCTCCGGCCTGTCCCTTGAAGCGGATGTGGGGCTCGATGATAAAGCCGTCGATCACGGATCGGAGGCGTTCGGCCAGCGCTTCCCAGGCGGGGAATTCGAGCACTACACCGCAGTGGGGTACCGGCACCTGGTCCCCGTCCACCGGATTGAAAAGATGGGTTACCTGGCCATTCGGCCCCAGGTCCGGGTTGAGATGGACGACGAACTGGTGTCCGAACATGTCGAAGTCCACCCAAAGCGCGGCACTGCGGCCTTCCCGAAACCCCAATTTGCGGCCGTAGAAATCCCGCGCCTCTTCAATATCGCGGACCTGAACGGCAATGTGGAACGGCGTGAGCATTGTGGTCTCCGGGGATTGAGATTGATGTCGGATGATGCGCGAAAAGAAGGAATGCGCCACGGAACACACGGAAAGCACGGAAAGAAACACCGATCCGTACCGACCCGCGGTAGCCTTCAACAGGAGTGCAGTGTCATAGCGTCCGTGTTTTCCGTGTTTCCGTGGCGCATTTCGAGCCGCTATCCCTGCTTGGCAGCGAGTTAATGGGCTGTCGCCTTCACGGACCGCAGGGCGTCCATGGTGCGAGCCTTGAGGTCGGACAATGCGCGTTCGCTCAGGTTGCTTCCCCGCGCGAATTGGGCGGCGTCCAGCTGCTGAACCAATTCCGCCAGCCGGGCCTGGCCGCCGTTGTGGTCCCGGACAATGCTCACCCACTGGCGCAGCGTGACCGGCCCAGGTCGGTCGCCAGCCACCGCAAAGGCAATCAGGGCATGGCGCAGGGCTCGCAGGTCGCCGGCGTGCCGAATGCGGGCCAGCGCCGCGCGGCGTTGCCTGATCCGCCGATACCAGGTACGCGCCCGATAGCCGGCCAAGGCCAGAAGCACCAAGGCAGCGATGGTGTAGACGCTACGGCGGAGCCAGACTGCCGCAGGGTCGACAATCACCAGACGCTGGCCGCCCGCCGTCGCCGATGCAATGCGCCCGGTGGAGGGGTCGAAATACGCCAGCGAAAGCTTGGGAAGGGTGAAGGGGCCCGCCTGCAGAGGCCGAAACGGCACCGTGACTCGCCAACGCTGCAGGGTATGGTCGCTGGACGCGCCGGATTGCCGGGTGACCATTGGCGGATAGAAACGCGCCGCCTTGTTACTGTCCATCGGTCCCAGCAATTTGATGATGGCCGAGCGGCTCAATCCCCTGCCGGTGACGGTCAGCGTCCAGTTTACCGCCCGTCCCACGGCGACCCGGGTCGGAAGGCTTTGCCGCTGTACCGACACCCTGCCTATGGGAACGTATACGGGCAGATACGCGGGCGTCGGATCGGCGTGGAAATGCAGCGCCGGAACCGGGTACTGCAGAGGCGAGCCGAAACTCACTGCCGAAAGCATGGGGAACGGGACGGTCCAGTCCCCCGCCTGCAGAGGCATCAGTTCCCAGACGTAGCGGCGGACGGTCTGCTGAACGCCGGCGATGGTCTCCTGGCGCTGGGTCGCGCGAATCCTTCGCAGGTACAACCCGCTGATTGAAGGTAACCGGATGGGCTCCCATTGCACGCTGCCCTCGTCGCGGATGGTGAGGTGCAAGGTGGTTACCTGGCGCACCAGCGGATTGGCCGGCGCGATCCAGGCCCGGAAATGAACGTGGGGGCTGTCGGGTCCCGTGCGCCGCACGGTGACGTCCAGAGGCCGGCTGGCGTGACCCGCGAATCGTAACGTTGGAATGCGCAGCGTACCGCTACGCAGCGGGTAAACCGTCACGGTCATTCGGCGCGTCACCTGCGTCTGGCCGCTCTGGCGATGGCGCGACACGCTGATGGATACCGAGTCGATGTGGAAGTCCCGCTTCAGGGGGTCCAGCTTCAACGCGCTCAAAGACTTCCCCGGGTTGCGGGCCAGAATTTCCACTGTGAGCGGGTGTCCGAGGGCGACGGTCCGCTTGTCCACGTGCACGGAAAACATGCCCTCGGCCCGCAGGGCGGGAGCGATCAGCACCATGAGCAGCCCGAGCAGTGACAGGGACCGGAATTTCATGGGCCGGCGCCTCCCGAACCGTCGCGTGCCTCGCGACTGTCCAACCCCAGCAAAGCTTTCTGCAGGCGTTCGGCCCGGTCGTGGACCAGTTCCAGCTTCTTGAGGGCCGCGCGGTAGAACTGCACGGCGTCCGCGCCTTCGTCGTAGGGCGACGCCCGGCGTTTGCCGGCGGCGCTGCCGGGCCTGGCCCGGGCGTAGTCGCCCTCCTTCGGGTGCGGTGCGGTCAGCGGCAGGGGTTTGTGGGCTTTGCCCGGTGCCGAGGCGCCACCGGCCCCGCTGCCATCGCCGGGCTTGTGGCCGTGGTTCTGTCCGCGCAGAGCCAGAATACCCAGGGTGTACTTGCCGGTGCTCACCAACCCGCCGAGTTGGCTGGCTGCCAGCGCCAGATTGGCCCGGGCCCGCTGGTCCTTGCGGTAGCGCAGCACACCCAGATAGGCATCCGCGGCCGCCCGATAATGCCCGGCAAGGTATGCGCTGTTGCCGAGATCGAACAGGGCGTCCGCCCGTTGGTCATCGGTGCTCGCACACAGCAGCGCGGCGGTGAACTGCCGGATTGCGTATGGATAGGCCTTCAGGCGGTAGGCGCTGGCCCCCTCCCCCATGCGTGCGGAATAACCGGGCAGCTGCGCGTAGATGGCCTGCGCCAAAGCGAACTTGTGGGACTGGTAGGCCGCGTAGGCCTGGCGAGCGGTGGCATCGGCGGCGGCCGCCGGCCGCGGTGTGGCGATGCCGGCCAGCAGCATGACACACAGCGGTATCATGCCGGCCCGGCGGAAGCGCATACCGGTAGGCAGCTGCAGCACCCACAGCAGGGCAAGAGCAGGCGCCAGAAACCAGCCGAACAGCGGCTTCCAGGCGCCCGCCGCGGAAGTCGGGACGGCTGTGCCCGGCAGGGTGCGAATGCCGTCACGGTAGAGCGCTTTCCAGACGTCCTGTCCGTCGCCGCGCACCAGTGTACCGTCGGTGAGGGCGGCATCCCGCGCCAGCACCGCCGCGGAAGGTGTTGCGGTGCGCGCGGTATCGAGGACATACAGCGGAATGTGGGCTGAGCGCAATGCCGCGACCGTGGCGGGCAGTGCCGTGCCGGCCGCCCCGGACAATTCGGCCGGGTGTCCCGGCGTCAACAGCAGGACGGCCTTGGAGGGGCTGCCGCGATCCTGCAGCGTTTTGCGGGCCAGGGCCAGAGCGCCGGCAAGGTCGGTGTCCGCGCCCTTGAACAGCGACGGCTGCGCCAGCCCCAGGTAGTAGCGGAAGGCGTGGTAGTCCCGGTTCAACGGCATCAGCAGTCCCGCACCGTGCCCATAGACCACCAGCCCCAGACGTTCCCCCCGCAGCTGCGGCAGCAGGTCCAGCAACTGCAGACGGGCGCGCTCCAGGGGATCGGCCTGACCGCTGTGGGAATGACGTTCGACATCCAGGTCCAGTACCACCATCACATCCATGCCATGGACGGCGGGCCCGGGCGCACCGGGGAGTCCGCGGGCATCCAGCGCCTGCCGGGGACCGGCGGCGGCGCATGCCAGCAGGATCCAGGCGAGCAGACTGGCGGCCTGGCGGCCGCGGCCCGCGGGCGCCTTGCCCTGCCATACCGCCCACGGCAGCAGCTGGGGGTCGGCATAGCGCTCGGCCTTTGACGATCGCAGTCTGCCGAGCGCGCCCATGAGCGCCGGCTCCAAAGCCAGTAGCCAACCCCAGGGATGGCTCCAATGCAGCTGGGCAAGTTCTGCGGCGCCGATCACGGTCCGCTCCCGTCGGGCCGCAGCCACCGGGCAATGGCCAACAGCATCACGGCGAGGCCCAAAGGCAGCAGGTACCATTGCCGAACCGCGTGCCGTGTGGGGGTGCGGGGGATGGTCTTCTCCCGCGCGCCGATGCCGCGGATCACGGCCTCCAATGCGCCGGCGGAAGCGGCCCGGTAGAACTTGCCGCCGGTGAGCTGTGCAATCTGGCTGAGGTCCGGCTCGCCCGTGGCGGCGGATGTCCCGCTATCCGCGGACGCCGCGCCATCCGGCGTACTAGTGATGGCGACGGTATAGATCGCTACACCCCGTCTGCGCGCCAGTTCCACCGCTTCGCGGGTCGTCATCTGGCCCGCATTGGACGCGCCCCCGTCGCTGAACAGAATCAGTGCCGGGCGCAGCCGCGCCTGGCCACGCACCTGCTTAAGCGCGAGCCCGATGGCGTCACCCAACGCCGTGTTCTGTCCTGCGATTCCCACCTGCAGGCGCCGGATCATCCCGGTCAACAGGTCCCGGTCGAAGGTGGCCGGCACCAGGGTGCCGGCTACCGAGCCAAAGGCAATGACGCCGAACCGGTCGCTGCGACGGGCTTCCACAAAGCGGTTCAGCAGGGCCTTGAGCACGGTGATGCGTTCCACCGGCCGGCCCTGCCATTGGAAGTCGCGGATGCTCATGGTGGCCGATGTATCCACCAACAGCATGAGGTCCCGCCCGGTGGGCGGCGGCTGAATCCACGGACCGATCCACTGGGGTCGTGCCAGGGCCTCTGCGAGCAGGGCCAAAGCGGTGCCGGTGAGCCGGCGGGACCAGGGGGACACTGCCGCCACCGGCGTCGATCGGTGGAAGTCCGCAAGGTTGGGATGTACCAACGTGTCTTTGTCGCCATCCCCGGCGATCCGGCGCCGGCCCGCCCACCAGGTGGTCAGCACCAGCACCGGCAGGAGCAGTAGCCAGAGGGGCTGAGCGAATGCAAACATCAGCGCCGGCGCCCGATGCGGGTCTGTACCCATGCCACCAGGCGCGCCGTCTCTTCCGGATCGAGCGCTGCGTCCGGCCGGTAGCGCAAAGCGTCCAGGTGCGTCACCAGATCGACCCAGCGGGCGCGGTCCGCGGGCTGGAGCCCCGCGGGCACTTCATCCGCCTTCACCCGCCGGACACGGAAGGCGGATGCCAGCTCACCCGCGACCTGGTAGGCCATCTCGCGGCCCGCCAACCGGCCGTTCCGGTAGTCACGGCCCAGCGCCCGCAAGCGCCGACGGGCACGCCGGGAGCTGCCCATGCGCACCCAGAGCACGATCAAACCGATTACGCATACGGCAACGACGGTGATCGCAAGTCCGTGTTCGGGGACCGGCGACGCGGTTGGCGGCGCCGGTCCGATGATGTCGGCCAGTGGTCCCAGCCGTTCCCTCATCGCCCGTAGATTCCCTGCAACAGGGTGAAGGGGTCGGTCTGCGTCGTGCACTGGTGAAGGCGCACGCCTGCGTGGGCAAACCATTCCCGCTGCCGGCTGCGCCGCTGTGCGCTCCAGCGTCCGTAGGCGGCGCGCACAGCCGGGTCGGCGGTATCGATGTCCGCGAGGGCGCCGGTGCCCACATGGCGAAAGCGTGCGGGCCCGATGTCCGGAAGTTCCACCTCGGCGGGGTCCAGCACCTGCACGGCATGCAATTCGTAGCGGGTCGCCAGATCGGTCAGTACCGGCAGGTCGTTCTGGTCGAGCCCCGCGAAGTCACTCACGACCACTATCCGCGCATCCCGCGGGACTGCCATGCTCAGCCGGTGCCCCAGCTGGGCGAACGTCCATTGGGACGTGCGGGAGGAACCGTTCAGGGGCGGACAGGGTGCGCTGGCTGCCCGCAGCAGTTGCAGACAGTAGTCCACCCCCCCGCCGGCGGGGACCACCGCGCCGCCCGGCTCCCACAGGGTAGCGCCCACACTGGCGTGGCTGTAGCCGGCGTCGAAGGCCAGCACGGCGGCGATGCGCACCGCCTGGGTGACCTTGAGACGGGCGCGGGTACCGAAGCGCATCCCGGCCCTGCGGTCGATGACCAAATGCAAAGCCGGGTCGTGATCTTCCCGGTAGACCTTCAGATAGGGCTTTCCGGTGCGGGCGGTGGTGCGCCAATCCATGGCCCGCACGTCATCGCCCGGTTGATACAGACGCGCCTCTTCATAGTCCAGGCCCTGCCCCAGGTGGGCCGAACGGAAGTCGCCGGCATGGCGGTAGCGGGTCTCGCGGCGGGCGGTGCCGGCGTGACGCTGCAGGCCCACCTGCGCGGCAATCTCGGCCAGGGTCCGGTTATCCAGCAGGGGACTGCGGGCATTCCCTGACGTCCCGCGTTTCATCGCGAGCAACAACCGCCGACCAAGGGAACGTACGGGGTCCGGCACGGTGGCTTATCCCGGCAACAGCCGGATCCGAATGCGTCCCATGGCCACCTGCCGGCCGGATGGGGGGCCACGCCTGGCGAAGCGCCGTTTCACGGCACGGGTACCGCTGCCAGCAGCTTGTCCAGCACGACGTCGCTGGACAGCCCTTCCATGCGGGCCCGCAAGCTGGTGACCAGGCGGTGGCGCAGGCAGTCCGGCGCGATGTCGATGATGTCGTCGGGCAGCACGTAGTCCCTGCCCTTCAGATAGGCAGCGGCGGCGGCGGCCCGGGCCAGGGCCAGTGACGCCCGCGGCGATGCACCCACCTCGACCATGTCCCCATGATCGGGGAGCCAATCGCCAACGCGCCGGGTGGCGCCCACCAGGGTGACGATGTAGCGCTCCAGCATTTCGTCCATGTGCACCGCCTGCACTTCCTCGCGGGCGGCAAGGACGGTGGGCACGTCGATGACCGGCGCCGGCATCCGCCCGCCGTCGTCGCCGCCCTGGGTGCGTCCCCGGCGCAGGATCTCGAACTCTTCCTCGGCGCTGGGATAGTCAAGGGTGACGTGCAGCAGAAAACGGTCCAGCTGAGCCTCGGGCAACGCATAGGTGCCCGCCTGTTCCAGCGGATTCTGGGTGGCCATCACCATGAACAGGGGCGGCAGCGGCCGGGTCTCCCTGCCGACGGTGATCTGGTGTTCCTGCATGGCCTCCAGCAGGGCCGACTGGACTTTGGCCGGCGCTCTGTTGATTTCATCCGCCAGGATGATCTCGTGGAACAACGGCCCTTCCGCGAAAGCCAGCGCCCCTGCCTGCGGGTTGTAGATATCCGTGCCGGTGAGATCGCCCGGCAGCAGGTCCGGTGTGAACTGGATGCGCTTGAAGCTGGCATGCACGCCGGCGGCCAGGGTCTTGACGGCAGTGGTCTTGGCCAGCCCGGGCAGCCCCTCCACCAGGATATGGCCTCCTGCAAGCAGGCCGATCACCAGCCGGTCCAGCAGGGCCGACTGACCGACGATCGTTTGGGTCAGCGCCTGGCGCAGCGCGATGATGGACGGTTGGTTGTGCATACGATTGTGTACCGCCAGGCGCGGCCCCCCGCTCCCGCGTGTTGTGGTTTTGGACTCGCGGCAGTGGGGTGCCATTGTGGCAGATGTCCCGCAAGGGCGACAGCGGCCGGGCGCCGGCCCCAGCCGGACGAGCCCGCGACAATCGACCTGCATCCGCGGTGTCGACGGGCGGGCCCGTTCGGATAGTGCCCGATGGTGGGCGGCGGCCTGTTCAGAGGTTCCCTAGCGCAGGGCTTCCCGCTGGGTGGGGCCCGGTCCGCTGTTCCGAAGCAGCTGTACCGCTTTCAGAAGCTGGGCGTCCTTGCTGTCGCGCAGCTGCTTGGCGCTCATCTTCTTGAGCTGCATGGGGTACACGGGGATCACCTTGTTGGCGAGTGCCACCTTGATCTGGGGCGTGATGCCTTTGTGCCAGATGGTATGGCCGTCCGGTGTCAGCCATTCCTGCACCGCCAGCAGCAGCGCCGACCCGTCGCTCAGACGGAACTCCTCCAGCACGGTGCCGGTTCCGAAGGTCTTCTGCCCTACCACCTTGGCGCGGTGGGCATCCTCCAGGGCGCCGGTCACGATTTCCGCGGCGCTGGCGGTACCGGCGTTGATGAGCACCACCATGGGCAGCCGGGTGGTGGCCTCGTCGGTTTCCACGGACACCGGATGTACCTTGCCTTTGGCGTTCTTCTCCAGCAGCACGTTGCCGCGCCGCAGGAACTCGCTGGCCACATCCACGGCCTGGTTCAACAGTCCGCCCGGATCGTCCCGCAGGTCCAGCACCAGGGCCTGGGCGTGATGATCCTGCGCTTCGTCAAGGGCATCGTGCAGTTCCTGGGCGGTGCCCTGGCTGAACGAAGCGATCCGGATGTCCGCGGTGTGGGTGCCGGGCAGCATATGCCAGCTCACGCTGTGGACGTGAATGACTGCCCGCACGATGGGCACCGGGACCGTGTGGTCGCCATGGGGCTTGCGGATGGTCAGCACCACCTTGGTGCCCACCGGCCCGCGGATCCGACGCACCACCTGGTCCAGGGTCTCCCCTCGGCAACTCTTGTCGTCCACCTTGACGATGATGTCCCCGGGACGCAAACCCGCCTTCTGGGCCGGTGTACCGTCCAGTGGCGCCACCACCACCACCTGCTTGCCCCGCATGCGCACCTCGGCGCCGATGCCGGCGAAATGACCCTGCATGGCCTCGTGGGCCTCATGAACCTGCTGTGGGGTCAGGAACGTGGTGTGCCCGGTGTCGCCCAGGGAATCCACCATGCCGCTGATGGCGGCGTAGGTCATGCGCTGGGGTCGGATGGCCGAACGGTCGACGTAATGTTTCTCGATCAGGTCCCAGGCCTCGCCCAGCAGCCGGAAGTCCGGTTTGGCAGTGGCGGGTACCGAAGCGGTCGGCACGGCGTCGGCCAGTACCTGGCGGTCCACGACGATTCCGACGACGAATCCGACTACCGCCCACAGCAGGCCGGCCAGCGCAAGTCGGGGCAGCGCGCCGCGGCGCGGTTGATTGCGTTGCATGTTACATCCTTCCATTCAGACCTTGGTGGGTGGATCGATGGGCATCCGGCCACCGGCGGGATGCACCGCATCAATGTCATTGTCGCCCTATCGGCCTGTGTTATCACCTGTCGCGCCGGCGCGGGCAAGCGCCGTCGGGCACGATTCGCGGCCCGGCCATGGCGGCGTGAACGATTCCCCCGGGGAATAGCCATCCCCTTTTCGGCTCGCAAGCGTCGTGTTAGTTCCTTGATATGTTGGAACCGTATCAGGGTCGTTGGTTCATACAACACCATAACAAGATCTTGCGAGCCATATTGGAACCAATTTCATAAATTCGCTGTTGCCGGCCTCCCCTGGCGTGTGGTCACGGCACAGGGCGGGCGCCCGGCGTCGCCGCCATCGAATCTCCGCTTTCCCCTCGAACCCGGTACGGTTAATCTCCAGGAGACAGCCGGCCCATCCAGGGTCGACGGGTGAGGAAAACACGATGTACGAGAGAATCCTGGTTGCCGTGGATGCCAGCCCCGCTTCCGAACGGGCCCTGCAGGAAGCCGCCCGCCTGGCCCGTGTCTGCAATGCCCGCCTTAGAGTGGTCCACGTGGCCGACGAAGTCACCTTGAGCGCCGAGACCAGCCATGCAGCGGAGGAATTCGCCCGCAAGCAGCTGGACGCCGCCAGTGCCGTCCTGGCCCGGGCCCAGCAATTGGCCGAGCAGGAGGGTGCGACCGTGGAAACCCGCCTGCTGGAGCTCGACAGCCTCAAGGGCAAGATTCCGGAACTGATTGTCGCCCAAGCCGGCGAGTGGCCGGCGGATCTGGTGGTGATGGGAACCCATGGTCGCCGCGGGCTCAGTCATCTGCTGCTCGGCAGCGTGGCGGAGCATGTGTTGCGGGTATCCACCACGCCCCTGCTGCTGGTGCGCTCGTCGTGACTTTAGTTAACAACAATTCGAGATAATTCGCACAACTGTTTCTTATATCTATATATAATACTGTTTTCACGGCGCAGCCCGTTTGGTCATGGTACGCTCGGCTGGCGCCGCAGGCGCCGGCGGATCGCCCAGCCACCCATGGCCACGAAATAGACCGCCGCCGCCAGCAGAATGATGGTGGCGCCGGTGGGCAGGTCCGGCCCATAGGACAAGGCCAGGCCCCCTCCCGTGAATACCATGCCCAGCACTGTTGCCGCCGCCATGATGCCCAGCAGGGAATCCAGAAACAGCGCCGCCGTGGCGGCCGGCAGGGTCAGCAGCGCGATCACCAGGATCAGGCCCACGATCTGGATCAGCAGCACGACGGTGAGCGCCACCATGCACAGCAGCAGCAGATAGAAGAAATCCACCGGCACCCCGCGCAGCCTGGCGAACTCCTGGTCGAAGCATACGGCGAGAAACTGCTTGTAGAAGACTCCCACCACCAGCGCAATCACCACGTCCACCGCCGCCATCATCCACAACTGGCTGCCGGAGACCATCAGGATGTTGCCGAACAGGAAGCTCATCAGGTCGATGTTGTAGCCCGGGGTGCGGGAGATGAACACCACGCCGATGGCCATGCCCACCGCCCACAACGCACCGATCAGGGTGTCCTCGTACTGCTGCCAGCGCAGGGTCACCCAGCCGATCAGCAGGGCGGCGATCAGAGCGGCCACCAGCGCGCCGCCCAGAGGCGCAGAACCGAGGAAATACGCCACCCCCATGCCGCCCAGCACGGCGTGGGCGACGCCCCCCGCCAGGAACGTGATCCGCTTGACGTACACGTAGCTGCCGATGAGACCGCAGCCTATGCTGGCCAGGATGCCCGCCAGCAGGGCATGTTGCAGAAACGGTTGGGACAACAGGGCGGCGGGAAATGCGGACATGGCTAGTGTGTGTGCTCGATCATGCGCACGGGTGTGCCGTACAGGTCCTTGATGATGTCCCCGCTGAGCGCTGCCGTGGGATGGCACACCAGTGTCCTGTTGAGACAGGCGACACGGCTGACGTACTGGGTGATGAAGCCGATGTCGTGGGATACTACCAGCACCGTCATGCGCTCGTTGAGTCGCCGGAACAGGTCGAAGATGTTCTGTTCGGCACGCAGGTCGATATTGGCGGTGGGCTCATCCAGGATCAGCAGGCGCGGCTCGCTGGTCAGCGCACGGGCGATCAGCATGCGCTGGAACTGGCCGCCCGAAAGGGTGTTCAGGCGGCGTCGGGCCAGATCCGCAATGTTGGTCTCCTCCATGGCCCGGCGGGCCAGCGCCCGATCCTGACGCCGGTAGCCGCCCCACAGGCGGGTCCTGCCCAGCCGCCCCAGCAGTACCACCTCCTCCACCGACATGGGAAAGTCCCGGGCGAACGCCGTGTACTGGGGTACGTAGCCGATCTGCCCGCGGGCCTGGGCCGGCGGACGACCGAACACCGTAACCCGGCCGGCGTCAGGCTCCAGCAGCCCGAGCACGATCTTCAACAGGGTGCTCTTGCCGCCGCCGTTGGGCCCGACCAGCCCCAGAAACTCCCGTTCGGCGATCTCCAGACTGACATGCTCCAGGGCCAGCGGACCGCCGTAGGAGAACGATACGTCCGCCAGCCTTACCACGGGCTCGGCGCTCATTCCATGGCCTCCCGGAAGGCATGCGCGGCCTGCAGCAGGTTCTGCATGTAGTCCGCCGACAGGGGATCCAGCGCCACCACGCGCCCGCCGATGGCCTGGGCCACGGTTTGGGCATCGCGGCGGCTGAACTGGGCCTGCACGAATATCACCCGTACCCCGTCGCGCCGGGCGAGATCGATCACTCGGGCCAGGGTACGCGGCCCGGGGGTCTTGCCTTCGATCTCGATGGGAATCTGGGTCAGCCCGTAGGTGCGCGCGAAATAGCCCCAGGCCGGATGAAAGTCCATGAAGCGGCGTGTCTTCACCGGCGCCAGCTGCGCCTGGATACGGCGGTTGAGGCGATCCAGGTCGGCGGCGAAGGCGGCGTAGTTGGCCCGGTATTGGGCAGCGCCTGCCGGATCCAACGCCACCAGGGCATTGCGCAGTCGGGCCGCCATGATCTTCACCAGGGGCGGGCTCAGCCATATGTGGGGATCTTTCCCACCTTCGTGCTCGTGGGCGCCTGCGCCCTGCTCCGCCTGCCCGAACACCTGGGCCGCCTGTTCCATATTGCGCAAGTCAATGCCGTCGCGGGCGTCCAGGATCGCCATGTGCGGATTGGCCGCCTCGATCCGAGGCATCCAGGCCTTCTCGAAGGGTACGCCCATGCGCCAGTACAGGCGCGCGCTGCCGAGCCGGGCCAGCTGCCTGGGGCTGGGATCGTAGGTGGCGGGACTCTGGCCGGGACCCACCATGACCGACACATGCACCCGGGCGCCGCCGATGCGCTCGGCAAAATACTTCTGGGGCAGGATGCTGACGAACAGGTCGATGGGCTTGGGCGGCGCTGCGGCACCGGCCTCGCCGCCGATCAGGGCCCAGGCGAACGCCAGCATCACCGCCAAAGCAAAGGCGGCGGCGCGCAACACCGATGGGCGCGAGCGCTGTGCCATGGCCGCTATGCCGCCCTGCACCGGGGACACAGGCCTTTGATCTCGACGGTCTGCCGGTCGGCCTGGAAGCCGAGCTTGCCGGCCTCGCGGCCCAGCAGGCGGGTGATGGCCGGATCATTAATCTCGGCTACCGCCTGACAGCTGCGGCAGATCAGGAATTGACCGCCGTGGGGCTCGCTGGGATCGCCGCATCCCACGTAGGCGTTCAGCGATTCGATGCGATGCACGAAACCCGCGTCCAGCAGAAACGTCAGGGCCCGGTACACCGTGGGCGGTGCCGCCTTGCGCTGCTCAGCCTGCAGTTGCTCCAGGATGTCGTAGGCCTTCACCGGCGCGTGGCGCCGCCAGATGAGCTCCAGCACACGGCGGCGCACCGGCGTCAACCGCAGACCCCGTGCCCGGCACACGGCGCGGGCCTGGTCCAGGGCGCTGCGAATGCAGCGTTTGTGGTCGTGGTTGCGGGTTTCGAACGGAATCAGGATCGGGTCCGTGGGCATGGTGCGGGTTCCGGCAGAAGCCAAGAATGTTATGTTATAACATTATGTCTCCCAGATGCAGCCTGTTCCGCAATGGAGAATGCGTGGCCGTCGGCCGTCCGGTGGAACATTGATCGGCTGAGCCCGATTCAATCCTGCGGGGAGCAGGGTCCGTGAGACGCGTTCAGAGGTTCCCGCGTTGGCCGTCGCGAGGCACAGCCGGTGAAACAAGCGCTGCCGGTTCGTCCGGCATCCTCAGATGGGGCCGACTGCAGCGAGCCTTGCCATCCGGCCACCGATTTATCCCCAAAGAGGATAGGGGCAGGCGCCCCAGCCCACGAGCGGCTTCCCGCGCCGCGGCTCCATTGGAACTCAAGCGCGAAAACACCGCCCCTATGGCTGCTTCAAGCCGAGGCCCGGCCCGCCGGCCGCGCCGCGTCGTGGGGCAGCGTGCCGGTTTCCATGAAGGTCTTCATACGCAGCAACTCGGCATCCAGGCGGGTCTTGGGATTAAGGCGCATGAGGGAGGCGACTGCCCGTCCGAGCGGTCCGGCCGGCGGATGATAGGTTAAGGTGATCTCCACCACGGTATGTTGATCGTCGCCGTTGGGACGGAAACGCACTACGCCGGAATGGCGCATCAGCGAGCGCTCCGTGGTGCGCCAGGCAAGGAGCTCGTTCGGGACCTCGGCGGTCACGATGGAATCCCACCGCACGCGCAGTCCCAGCGGCCCTTTCAAACGCCAGCGCAGATGGGTATCGTCCAGCCGGCTCACTTCAGCCACACCCGCCATGAAATGGGGATAAGCTTCGTAGCCAGACCAGATGGCATAGACATGCTCCGGCGGAGCGGCCACCCGCACGGTCTTGCGCATTTCCACCGCCTCCCGCTCGGCGCCGATGCCCACCAGCTGCCGCAGGGAGCGGTTGCTGGCAGCCCGACCCGCGAGTATTGCGCCCACGCCCATGGACGCCAGCCCGACGCCATCGCGTCTCCCCAGCCCGTAGCCGATGGCGGCGGTGGCGCCGAGCCCGGCGAAAAAACGCTCCGCCGGCGACCAGCTTCGCTCACTGAAAGGGGGCCGGCGCCGCACGCCCGGCCGGCGGCGTCCCCCTTGCAGGCCGGGCACATGGTCGCCCCGTTCGTAGACCTGCAATTGCTGCTCGATGGCAGTCACCCCACGCACATGGCGCAGGTGACGCAGCAGCGGTTTGACCTCTTCGGCCAGAATGGATCCGCTCAGGGTCACGTTGCCTTCCGAGGCGATCACCTGGATGGCGTGGGGATGACTGACCACCCGGCCCAACTGGGAGCGGATACGCTCCACCAGCACGACATCGTCCACCGGCGCCCGCGCGAACCACGCGCGCGGTCCCACCACCAGGCCCCGGGTGCGATGGGCCACGTCCCGTGAAACCGTACCGGCGCCCTGGGCCACTTCGTGGGTGGTGTGCACCAGCTGGTCGCGCATTCGCGCCCGCCGACGGCGTCCCCTGTCCGGATCCAGCAGATACATGATGCCGGCACCGATGCCCACACCGGCCCCGAGCCAAAACGCGGCTTTCCTTTCCACAGTTCACCTCCTGTGCACTGTCCGGCTGATACCGCCGAGGTGGCCCCCAGGAGCCTGTCGGACTTGAGCCTAACCTACTGCGCCGGTGGGAGAGCGGCCCCTTTTTCCGCTCCTGTTCGTCAAATAGCTACGGCTATTCTCCTCAAAGGATCGAAAAAAACGGACTCCCTCTCCCACCTGCCTCGCTACGATCACTCAAATCCGACAGGCTCCTAGCCGCCGTCGGCGCCCGCTGGTTCTTTGGATAGAGTGTAGCCTCGCCCCCTACCCTGTCGAGCCGCCGATGCCGGACCGCCTCGACGGCGGATATCAACCGACTTTCACGGCGCGGAACCGCAACCGGACGTAGTCCAGCGTCCACACGCCGTCCCCACCGCACAGCTGTTCCCGCAGTGCCGCGCGCACATCGGCGAACAGCTCGGGGCGCTGCTCGGGCGGCAGGTAGGCCGCGACACCGGTAGCGAACGTCTGCAGCCATTGGGCGATGTCGCCGGGCAACGGCGTCGGACGTGGGATCAACGCCATTTCCTCCACCGTGAAGCCGCCGCGCTCGAGCACCGACGTATAGGCTTCCGGCGACGGAAAGTACCAGGGATCGATGGCCTCCCAGTCGAGCCCATATTCCTGCACGGCGGCCTGCAAGGCCCGGACGATAGAGCGGCAATTACCGCTGCCCCCCAGTTCCGCCACGAAACGACCGCCCGGCACCAGCGCCCGGCCGACGCCCTCGACCACCCGCTCGGCTTCGGGTATCCAATGCAGCACCGCATTGCTGAACACGGCATCGAACTGCCCTTCGAAGGTCAGCTCCCTGGCGTCCATGACCCGCGCATCCAGCCCGAGGCTGCGGGCGGCCGCGACGAAGGCGGGGCTGGCGTCGGTGGCCACCAGCTCGCAGCCGAGGGCGGCAATGCGGGCGCTGAGAGCGCCGTCGCCGCAACCCAGATCGAGAATGCGTTCGCCGGGCCGAGGCGCGAGCCATTGCACCACCGGCTCACCAAGCTCGGAGACAAAGCCGGCGTGTTCGCGATAGCCGCGTGGATTCCAGTCGGGCTGTCCCTTGATCATGGCCGGCCTCCCTGCTCCGAAACACCCCCGGGCGACCGGGATGCGCGTTCCACCATCGTCCCGGCCCGGTTGACCGCGCTCACCACCGCCTGCAGGGAAGCGGTGACGATGTTCTGATGCCGGCCCACGCCGAACAGCGTGCGTCCGTCCGCAACGCCCACTTCCACGTAACTGACGGCGACGGCGTCGGCACCCGCCCCTACCGCATGCTCGCGGTAGTCCACCACCTGCAATGCCGTGCCGTGTTGCGCCAGGGCATCGACGAACGCATCGATGGGGCCGGTACCCACACCGGTGACAAGGTGCTCCATGCCGTCATGGCGGATGGTGGCCCGCACCCGATCCTGGCCCTGGTGTCCCGCCTCCGGCGCGTGGCGATAGTCGACCAGTTCGATGCCGCCATCCTGCTCCAGGTACTCGGCCCTGAAGACGGCCCAGATCTGCTCCCCGGTGAGTTCCTTGCCGGTCGCGTCGGTGATGGCCTGAACGACGGGGCTGAACTCGATCTGCAGGCGGCGTGGCAGCACCAACCCGTAGCCCTGTTCCAACAGGTAAGCCACCCCGCCCTTCCCGGATTGACTGTTCACGCGGATGACCGCCTCGTAGCTGCGTCCCACATCGGCCGGGTCGATGGGCAGATAGGGCACATCCCAGGGGCCGTCCGGATCCTGCCCACGGGCGGCAAACCCCTTCTTGATGGCGTCCTGGTGCGAGCCGGAGAAAGCCGTGAACACCAGCTCGCCGGCGTAGGGGTGGCGGGGATGCACCGGCAGCTGGTTGCAGTGTTCGGCGCAGCGCACTACCGCGTTGATGTCGGAGAAATCCAGCCGCGGATCCACGCCCTGGGTATGAAGGTTCAAAGCCAGGGTGACCACGTCCACGTTGCCGGTACGTTCGCCGTTGCCGAACAAGGTGCCCTCCACCCGGTCGGCCCCCGCCATCAGGGCAAGCTCGGCGGCCGCCACGGCGGTACCCCGGTCGTTATGGGGATGGACGCTCAGCACCAGATGTTCCCGGTTCCGCAACTGGCGGCCGAACCACTCCACCTGGTCGGCAAACACGTTGGGTGTGGCCATTTCCACGGTGGCGGGCAGATTGATGATGACCGGTTGTCCCTCATCAGGCCGCCACACCCGATTTACGGCATCGCAGATGCGTACGGCGAAATTCAGCTCGGTGGCGGTGAAGCTCTCCGGCGAATATTGGAACACCCAGCGGGTTTCCGGCTGCTCGGCCGCCAGTGCCTTGATCAGCCGGGCCCCGTTCACGGCGATATCCACGACACCGTCCCGGTCCAGTCCGAATACCACCCGGCGCTGGACCGGCGATGTGGAGTTGTACAGGTGCACGATGGCCCGCGGCGCGCCGCGCAAGGCCTCGAAGGTGCGCCGGATGAGGTGCTCGCGGGCCTGGGTCAGCACCTGGATGGTCACATCGGCCGGGATGAGATCCTGCTCGATGAGCTCGCGCACGAAATCGAAATCGGTCTGGGAAGCGGCCGGAAAGCCCACTTCGATTTCCTTGAAGCCCAGGGCCACCAGTGCATCGAACATGCGCCGCTTGCGGCGCGCATCCATGGGTTCGATCAAGGCCTGGTTGCCGTCGCGCAGGTCCACGCTGCACCACACCGGCGCCTGGGTGATCGTACGGGCCGGCCACCGGCGGTCGGCAAGATCCATGGGCGCAAAGGCCCGATATTTGTGACTGGTATGGTTGACCATGAGACGGTCTCTCTCTGTTGAGTCATGAGGATTGCTGCTGCCGGGTGTGGCGACCGCCACGGCCACCGGGTGGGCTCGCGAGGAACCCTTAGCCCCGGTGACCGCTGGTCAGTCGCAGCAGCGAGAGAGACGGCGTAGGCAGATGCGCCCGGGCGCAATGCGCCGGGCCCGAAAACGACGGCCGGAGGGATAGGAAACTGGAAATGAATAAATCTGGCATGGAACACAACCCCGTCTTGTGAGCGCCTGCAAGCAGACAACGACCCGTCGGACCCGGCTCCCTCAGGAGGCCGGGCAGGTCAGTCGCAGAAGCTCAAGGGCGGTTGTGTTCATGTGTTCGAGGCTAGCATCGGGCATTCATGGCGGTCAAGCGCAACCCGAGTAGAAAGCGCCGGGGCGCGGGCGCCCCGGCGTGGGTCCAGCGTGCTAGGCGTGGACGTTGATGAGACTGCCCTTCTCGCCTTCACTTGCCTGCTGAGCCGGCGCCTCGGACTGCTCGGCGGCGGCGCTCTCGTTGGCTTCGCCGGAGGCCGCGGATCCCTTGGCGCTTGCCGCGGCGTGGGTCACACCGGGGGTCGCGCCGGACATCGGCATGGCGGATGCTGCCATCGGAGATACAACCATAAATTTCTCCCGATTCTACGCGTGGATCGTCCCCGCAGGGGCGTTCCCTGCGAGGGCTCAAGGACAGTACGCACGGTCGCGTACTGTCATATCATTGGGCGACACATGAGGCGAATGCTTTAGGAGCGTCCTATGAAATGCCCGACCATGCTGTCCCGCTTTGGGGGGCGAACTATCGTAGCCTTGATGTTGGCCATTTCGTGCGTTGATTTCGCTGCCGCCCAGATGATGGGGGGAGGCATGATGGGAGGCGGTATGATGGGCGGAGGAGGGCCCTCGGAAATCGGGCCTGCACCGCCGGATCTGCAATCGTCCGCCGGCCGCGCCTACGCCCGGACCTGCGCCCAGTGCCATTCCCTGCCCCGCCCGTCCCAACACACCGCGGACCAATGGCCGGAAGTGGTTCGGCGCATGGAACGCATCATGTTGTCCACCGGCCGGCCCATGCCCTCCCCCAAGACCATGGCGGAGATCGTCGGCTACCTCAAGGATCACGCCGCCAACCGGTAACCGCGGCCGGGACGCTGTTGGAATCCGGCGCAGCCGTCCCTGAGAGACCGCTGCGCCGGATCCAGGCCGGTCACTTGGGCTGAGGCCCCTGGCTGACCTGCACCAGGTCCTTGGGTCGCAGCCACTTGGCGAATGCCGCTTGCACCTGCTTCGCATCAAGGGCCACGTAGCGCTTGGCAGCCAACGTGGGTTCGTCCAGGGGGAGTCCTTCGTCGGCCCGACTCAGCAGGCCCTGGGCGATGCTGTCCATACTTGCCTCAGAGAGCGGGATCTCCCGCAGCAACAGCGCCTTGGCCTGACGCAACTCCGCGGCGGTCACCGGTTGGTCCTGCATCTGCTTAAGATCCCGCACGATGATAGAGCGGGCCTTGTCCACGTTGCCCGGATCGCAGGCATAGGCGACCACATAGACCGATCGCTTGCGTCCGAACTCGAACTCGGACTCCACTGTGTAGACCAGCCCGTTTTCCTCGCGCAGATCGTGATACAGGCGGGTGGCGTAGAAGGCCCCGCCCAGCACATGGTTGCCCAGCTTGAGAGCAAAGTAGTCCGGACTGAAGCGCGTGAGGCCGAGGGTTTCCGCCAGCACCACCCGGTCCTGAACGCGGCTGGGATCCGGCACGTGGGTGGTGGAAGGCTTGTTGGCGGGCACCGCCGGCAGCACCGTATCGGGCTTCGAGCCGATCGCCTTCCAGGCGCCGAAATACTTTCCGATCACGGCTTCGGCGTGCTTGGGCGTGATGTTGCCGATCACCACGATGGTGGTGAGGTCCGGCCGGAACACCTTGTGGTAATAGCTCGCCACCTCCTTGAGGGACAGCTTCGATACCGTCGGCGGTGTCGCGTGCAGCAAGCTGGGGTCGGTGGCCGGGAACAACGCGCTCTTCAGGGAGTGATGCATGATGAAGGACGGGCTCTGCAGCTCGCCCGCCACCGAGCGGGCGGTTTGGGCCCGCACCACCTGGAAGGCATGGGCCGGCAGCGCCGGATGCAACTCATTGTCCGCCAGCAACTGCACGCCGCGGCTGAAATGATCGCTCAGCACCTGCAGGGAGAATTCGGAGCCCGCCGACTCGTTGGCGCCGATGTCGTCCAGGGCCTTCTGAAACGCCACCCGATCCAGGTGCTCGGAACCATAGTCGAACAATTGCTCGAGCACCTGATCGACGCCCTGCTCGTTCTTGGGCGCTTCCATGTCGGGCCGGTTGCGTATATGCCCGTACACGCTGACCGTGTCGCTGATGTGCTCGGGCTGCACGATGAGCTTCAATCCATTGGGGAACACCTTCACCACCGGATTGACCACCGACGCGGGTACGCTCAGGCGGCCCAGGGCCTGATGGGCCCAGGCCGGCAGTTTCACCTTCTTGGGGTTGTTGGGGGCGAACGACTCCTTTCCTCCGAAGCCATGGGACGCGGTCGGCTTGCCGCCGCCCTCTGGCGTGAGGGTGGCGCGGATGGTGTGGGCTTCCTTTAGATACTTGCGCGCCACCCGGTTCACGTCCGCCACCGTAACCTTGTCGATGGCTTCCATATCATCGGCGGGCGAATGCCGTCGCTCCACGGCCAGGGCCTGGGACCACACCGACGCCAGGCCCGGAATGGAGTTCTTCTGGAAGGCGAACGCCGAACGTTCCTGACGCTTGGCGGCCGCCACCAGATCCGGAGGGACCCCGTGCTTGACGATCCCGGCAAGGGTGTTCTGCACCTCCTTCATGAGCTTGGCACTGTCGGCACCCTTGGGGAACACGGCATAGACCATGCCCATGCCCGTCTGACGGAATGGATTGAGCTGGAACCCGGTCTGCAGGGATTTGCCCTCGGTGACCAGGTTGAACAGCTTGCCGCGCTGGCTGCTCAGCACATCGGCCAGCACCTGGCTGGCGGCGAAATCCTTGCTGTCGTAGCCGGGCATGCGGAAACCGATCAGGGTCAGTCCATAGGGCGAATCGGTGCTCATGTGCAGGGACTGGGACTTGACCGGCTGCAGGTCGATGGCCGGCCGCGGCGGCAGCTTGCGGGCGGGAATCGGGCCGTACAGGCGTTTGATGTCGGCCAGCACCTTGTGGGGGTGCACATGGCCGACCACCACCAGAATGGCGTTGTTGGGTGCATACCAGGTCTGATGGAAATGCTTGAGCATCCTGCCCGTGGTCTTGTTGAACGACGGGCGCGTGCCCAGGGCGTCGTGCTCATAGGGCGTGCCCTTGAACATGGCCGCCAGTATCTTGGTATACATGAGGTATTCCGGGTCCGAATGGTCCCGGGCCACTTCCTGCTCGATGGCACCCCGTTCCTTGCTCCACAGCGCCTGGGTGTCCAGCACGCCGCGCATGCGCACCGCACCGATGTGCAGCGCCACGTCCACGTCCTCGGCGGGTACGGTGAAGAAGTACTGGGTGACGGTCTGCTGGGTGTCGGCGTCGAAGTTGCCGCCCATTGCTGCGGTGATGTCGGCCAGCTGGGCGGCGGACAGCCCGGGGCTGCCGCGAAACATCATGTGTTCCTGGGCATGGGCGGTGCCGGGGAAGCCCTTGGGCGCTTCGTTGGAGCCCACCAGATAGTTGAGCTCGGTGGTGACCACCGGCGCCAGATCGTTGCGCACGATGACTACCCGCAACCCGTTCTTGAGGGTGGCCCGCAGCACGCTGGTGTCCTTGCGGTTCGCTGCCCCCGAATGGGCGGCGGCCAGGGGCGCCAGCAGCGCAAAGGCCAGTCCGATGCACGCGCGCAGCATGCCCCTGCCATGGTGTCTGTTAGTCATGGAGTCTCGCTATCCAGGTTGCTGAATTATTGAAAGTTATATCGTAGGACCGAAGGCGGTGCCCGGTAGTTCAATACTATCGCTGCACTACATGGCCTCCTTGATGCCGACCTTGAGCAGAAAAATGTTCGCCGGATAGCTGGTTAGGAAACCCACCACCATCGCCAACTGCATCATCAACCAGAAGGTGGGTTGATGGGCTTCCAGACGGGGCTGGAACAGCCACAACTGCGTCACCGCCATCCAGCCGTACATCCCCACCTGCCAGGCGACCAGTGACAGGCTGTCGGCCTTGATCGCCTCCTTCACACCCTCCCAGGGGCTCAGTTTGCGCATCGGCACGATGGCCAGATATTGGAACAGGATGCCGAAGCCATAGGCGTACAGGAAGTCTACCCCATAGCCGGTGGCCAGGGGAGACGCCAGCCAGAGCACGGAGCTGGTGGCAACGGTCCACTCCCCGGCGATGTCTCCGAGGGTGCAGCCGGCACCGCAATGGGTGGTGGACAGCAGCACCTGTTGCCAGAACGGCCGCGGCCGGGGGCCGCCGCCCTCACCTGTGACCCGGCCGATGCGCCGGTAGGCCCACAGACCCAGGGGACCGGCATACAACCCCGTAATCGGCCAGACGACATTCATGATGGCCATGGGCTGGCGTCGCCCGCCCACGACGTCTGCGGCGATGAGCAAAGCGCATACCGTGCCCACGGTCAGGGAAATCCAGGCGATGACATGCAGCCAGTGGGGTACGCTCTCCATGCGCAACTCTCTCCCGGTTCGCGGCCGACGCCGGTGGCCCGGCCCGAGCGCCTGTCAGGCCCCGGCCACGGGCGTGACTCAGGCGGATTCGGCCGGCGTTCGCGGCCTGCCCGTACGGCGCGCCAACGCGTTGTACAGCACCGGCAGCACCACCAGCACCAGGGGGATCTGCACGATCAGCCCGGCGATGATGGCGATAGCGAGGGGCCGCTGCATGGCCGAACCCTGCCCCAGGCCCAGGGCCAGTGGCAACAGGGCCAGCATGAATGCCAGCGCGCTCATGACGATGGGCCGCATGCGGTTGCGCCCCGCCCGGATCAGGTTCCAGGCCAGCGGTTGACCGCTTTCGATCAGGCGCAGCTCCGAGAAGTAGAAGATGGCGATCTCGGTAACGATGCCGATCACCATGGTCATTCCCATCATGGCGGTGATGTTGAGCTCGACGCCGGTCATCCACAGGCCGATGAACACCGCGCTGGCCGCCAGCAGCGGCTGCACCAGGATGGCCAGGGCCACCCGGAAACGCTCGTAGAGAAACAGCAGCAGAAAGAACACCAGGGCCACCGCCGCGACGAACACTTCGATCATGCCCCTGAACGCGATCTGCTGCTGCTTGTACAGCCCGCCCAACTCATAGTAGACGTTGCTGGGAATCAGGCCGGGCTTGCGCAGCACCTGCTTGACGTCCGCTACGGTCGATCCCAGGGAACGGCCGCTGATACGGGCAGTCACGGCCACGTCGCTTTTAAGATTGTAGCGGGTGAGCTCGGGCTGGCCGGAGACCAGCTTGACCTCGGCCACCCGGTTCAAGGGTACCAGGTGACCGTCGGGGGCACGCAACAGCAGTTTGCCCACCTGGTCGGTGCGGTCGCGCAGGGACCGGGGCACCCATACCCGCACGCCGATGAACCTCACGCCTTTGCGCACGTGGGTTGTCACCACCCCGCCCAGGTAGGCCTGCAGCTGCGCGGTGACCGCCTGGGGCGTCAATCCCTCGATGGCGGCCTTGGTGCGCTCCACGTCGATGTCCAGGGCGTCGCCGGCGATCACCACGCCGTTGCGCACATCCACCACCCCCTTCACCCCGCTGATGGCGTGGGCGACCTTGTGGGCCAGCTTGCGCAGGTCGCCTACGTTGTCTCCGAACAGACGGATGTCGATGGGCTGGGGGACCGATGTCAGGTCGCCGATCTCGTCCTCGATGAGCTGGGCCAGGTCGATGTCCAGGCCGGGCACCTGGTTTTCCACCTGTCGGCGCACCTGTGCCATCACGGTCTCGGTGGCCGGACGGGGCAGCGGCTTCAGGCGCACGAAGAAGTCACCGGTATTGGGCTCGGTGATGCCGCCGCCCAACTGCGCGCCGGTGCGCCGCGACCAGGTCTGCACGTAGGGGTTCTGCTTGAGTATCCCGGCCACCTGATCCAGCAGCCGGTCGGTCTCCTTCAGCGAAGTGCCGGGCGGCGCCACGTAGTCCAGCACGAATCCGCCCTCGTCCATGTGGGGCATGAACCCCGAGCCCACCTGCTGGAACGCCACGAAGGCTACGGCCAGCAGAACGCCGACGCCCGCCAACAGCCACAGGGGGCGACGCAGCAGCGTCACCATCAGGCGGGTGTAGCTGCGGCTGATCCAGCGCCCCAGGCGGCTCGTGTGCTCCTCCTCCACGTCCTTGGCGCCCAGCATGAAATCGGCCAGCAGGGGGACCACCAGCCAGGCCACCAGAAAGGAGATGAACAGGCTGACTGCCATGGTCAGGGATAGCGCCTTGAAGAAGGCGCCGGTGACGCCGCTCAGAAACGCCAGGGGCACGAAGATGATGATGGTGGAGGCGGACGAGCCCACCTGGGGATGGGTGAACTCCCGGGCGGACAGCAGTATGCGCTCGATGCCGTGTTCGCCGGTCTGGTGCACCCGCCGCACGATCTGCTCCACCATCACGATGACATCGTCGATGATCAGGCCGACGGCGGCGGCCATGCCGCCCAGGGTCATCATATTAAGGGTCATCCCGAGGGCGTACAGCAGCAACAACGTCGCCGCCAATACCGCCGGCACCGCGATCACCGCCACCAGGGTGATTTTCCAACTGCGCAGGAAAACCAGCAGTACCAGCCCGGCCAGGATCACGCCGATGAAGATGGCGTCCACCACGCTGGTCTCGGAGGCCTTCACCAGCACGCTCTGGTTGTACCACTGGTGCAGCTGCACGCCCTTGGGCATCTTGGGCTGGAACCGATCCAGCCGGCTTTTGAGGTTGCGGGAAAGGTCCACCACGCTGGCGCCCGGCTGCTGGTAGACGTTGAGTAGTACCGCCCGCTTGCCGTCGGCGGTGAAGCGCTTGTAGGTGGGCGCCGTGGTCAATCCGACCTGGGCCACGTCCTCGAGCTGCACCTCGCCGTCCGAGCCGCTGCGCAGCACCGTGTGACGGATCTGATTCAGGTTCTGAAAGCGGGTATCGGACACCTCGAGGTAGAGCTTGTAGTGGTCCTGGATGCGCCCCACCGCGGTAAGCACGTTGGATGCCGACAGGGCCTTGGCCACATCGGAAATGGACAGCCCCAGGGCGTTCAGGCGCGCCGGGTCCACCGTCACCCGGTACTCCGAGCGCAGCCCACCCTGCACCGTTACCTTGGCCACCCCTTTGACGCTGGACAGGTACGGGACCAGCTGGTACTGCGCCAGGTCCCGCAACCGGACCTGATCCACCCGCTCGGAGGTGAGACTGTAGGCGATGACCGGCCCGTAGTCCGACGGATTCATTCGCTTGGCGCGAAAGCGGGTGCCCGCCGGCAGATCGGGCATGATCTGGTTGATGGCCGACTCCACCTGCAGGAGTGCGTCCACCATGTTGTGGCCCCAGTCGAAGTTGATGGCGATGTCGGTGCTGCCGCGGCTGGTGTTGGAACGTACCGAGCGCACGCCGGGCACGGCCCGTACCGCCCGCTCCACCGGCCGGGTCACCTGCAGCATCATTTCCTGGGCAGGCCGCGAGCCGGCATCCAGAGTGACCCGTACCCGGGGAAACTGCACCTGGGGGAACAGCGCCACCGGCAGCCGTAAAGCGCTGACCGCTCCGCCCAACGCCAGCAGAGCGAGCAGGAACAGGATGGAACGGCGGTGGTTCTGGACCCAGCTGGCGAAGCTCATGAGGCGAGCCTGACCGCCATGCCGTCGGAGAGCTCGTAATTGCCCTGCACCACCACCCGGTCGCCGGCCTGCAGATCGCCCTGGACACCGATCAGCCCGCCGTTCTCCAGTCCCGTTCTGACATTCACCCGACGAGCCTTGCCGGCGCGCACCACGAACAGGTAATCGCCTTTGCTGTCGTGAAGTACGGCCGTACGGGGCACGGCCAGGACATTGCGGACCTGCAGCGTGAGGGTACCCTGCACCCGCATGCCGGGCAGGAAAGGCCGGGCCTGCGCGCCGGTGAGGCGGACAATCACATCCACCAGTCGCGTGCTCGGATCCACCACCGCGTTGACCTGCGACACCTTGGTATGCACCCCCTCGCCGTTTCCGAACAACGGGGTGACCCGGACCTGTTGCCCGGCATGGACGCGCTGTTCCTCATCGGGCTCCACCCCCAGGGCCACTTCAAGGCGGTCCCGGCGGGCGAGCTGAAACAGTTGCGTTCCCACCTGCACTTCGTTGCCAGGCTTGACGGGCAGCTGGCTTACGATGCCGGTGAACGGTGCCCTGATGATCCGGGTCAGCTTTCCGGTACCCAGCTCCTGCTGCGCAGCGAAGGCGGCCTTGGCGGTCACCAGGGCCTTGCGGGCCGCGTCCACATCGCTATGAGTGGCGAGCTTTTCGTGCAGCAGCCGCTGCTTGCGTTGCAACTGCAGACGCGCGTACCGCACGCTGGCCTGGGCGCTGAGATAGGTGGCCCGCGCGGATGGAGCGGTCCGCAACTGCAGCAGCGCATCGCCTTTGTGCACAGGCTGCCCCAGGGTCACGTACACGCGCTGAACGAAGGCGGTGTAGCTGGCATCCATGGTGGTCTGCGCTTCGGGGTCCGGCCGCACCGTTCCAAAGGCGGTGATGGTGTCCGTCAACCGATGCTTGGCCACCGGCGCGACGCGCACCTGCACACTGGGCCCGCCGGCCGCCCACAGGGCCGGTGCCGCCAGCAGCAGCATCAGAACGGCGAGGGTGCGCGTCACGTTGCACCTCCGGAAGCGGACAGATGGCGGGTATCGATGGTCATGCCCAGCAGGGTTTCCAGCGCCGCCTGGGTTTCCTCAAGGGATGCCTGCAACTGAACCGCCTCGGCCCGTTTGGCCAGCAGATTCGAACGCAGGCTGATGTAGGTGCCGGCGCTCATGTTGCCCTGCTGGAAACTGCGCCGGGCGGCGGCGGTGGTGCGCTCCAGAACCGGCAGCTGCCCCTGCAGGGTCTTGAGCTGCTTGCTCATGATGCGGGTCGCGCACCACAGCTCATGGGCGTGATTCACCGCCGTATCCAGGCGCTGCTGATAGGTCTGGCGCAGCAGCGCGCGGGTGGCCCGGGCAATGGCAATGTGACCCCGATTGCGGTTGAAGAGCGGCAGGCTGAGGGTCACCCCGATGCCCACGCTGCGCACTTCACTGGTGTCCTGGCCGCCGGTCAGTCCGACGCTCAGCGCGGGAAACTGCCGGAGGATAGCCTTGCGCACGGCCTGTTCCTGGCTGCGGTAGCCGTACTGCAGGGCCAGCAGGTCGGGGCGGCGTTGCGGCAGCCGGCTGACGGCGGCGTCGAAGGCGGCTTTGGAAAAGGCGGTGAGATCCGTCGAACCCGTCAGTTTGGGTTCGACGCCGGGCTGCAGGCCCAGCAATCCGTCCAGGGCATGCCAGGCCTGGTTGCGGGCACGCTGCAGTCTGCGCAACCGGGTCTGGGCATCCACCAGACCCACCAGGTCCGCGGACACCACCGACAGGGTCAGGTTGCCCTCGTGCAAGGCCTTGCGGTCGCGCCGGTAGCGGTCCTCCAGGAGTCGACGCTGGGTGTCGAGGATGCGCTGCAGGCGCTCCTGGGAGCGCACCCGCACGAACAGTTGGCGCGCCCTCTGGGCCACCTGCCATTCCTGCCACAGGATATCGAGATTGATCTGCTTCTGATGGGCCCGGGCGTCCGCCTGCGCGGCGCTGCGGGTCACCAGCGCGCTCAGATCCTGGCTCAGACCCAGGCTGTAGCCGTTGGAGAGCGGCGGCGGTCCTCCGGTGGGATGGACGAACGCGGGGCTGAGCTGGGGATCCGGCAGCAGTCCCGCCTGGAAGAGCTCGGCACCGGCCACGCCCGCCCTCAGGCGCTGCGCCTTGAGGTCGGGGTTGTTGACCACGGCCAGGGTCACCAGCTCGGTCATGTCCAGGCCATTGGCCGGATTGAATGGATGGGGCTTGAGACCCGGCACCTGGACCATCCTGGCGGGCACCTGCAGGCGCGGTGCCGCCGCCAGATCGGGGCCGGTCGGCAAAGGCCTGGGATGGTAGGTGGCGCAGGCTGACAGCAGCAGCGGCGACAGGACGGCGAGCAGCAAGGCCCGCCCGCGCCCCGGCCATCGTCTGCCGGCGCGCGCCCGCCGCTCGGCTTCACGGGGTTCCGTCTGATGGGCACAGGTGCTGTTGCGCATGGTCGTCATCGCGTTCCGACAAAGTGACAGGCGAACGCCCGGGGCGTGGTACGCCCATGAAGGCCGGCAGGGTTCCGCGCTGCTATTGCCCGTTGGCCGGGAGGCATACTCAATCCGCTGCTGCGTCCCGGACACCGCGCCGTTGCTCCCCCCGGGGCCACCGCCGGCGGTCCTCAGACCCGGCTCAGCCGGAACATGCGTCGCAAGGTGTCATGTCCCGTCAGATGATGAAGCACCGCCATCCCCACATGTCCGAACCAATAGGCCCACACGAGGTTGGCGACCGCGCTGTGCACCTCCGCCGCCGTACGGGCGGTGGCGGGAACGGCGCCCGCTTCGGGGAACTTCACGAACAAGACGGTGCCTGTGACGGCCATGCCGGTCGCCGCCAGCAGCCCGAGTCCGTGGATGGCGCCGGCCAGCCCGCCGCGGGGCCCGGACTCGGGCACCTGGCCGCGCAACAGTCCGCGCAGATCCGAAATCAGTCGCGCACGTTCGCTGCCGACCCACGGAAACAGATGGCCAATGCCCCCGTCCATGTGCGGACGCACGCTCCACAGCCAGTGCAGGACCACGATGGCCACCGCGGCCAGTCCGACGAACCGGTGGGCCTCGAAGGCGCCGTGGGCAAAGGCACCCGGCGGCACGCCATGGTGGGCCCGGGCCTGCATGACCAGACTGATGGCCAGCTGGAAAGTGACGGTCAGGGCGAGTCCGTAATGGAGAAAACGCGTGGTTCGCGAGTAATAGCCGGTTTCCATGGGCACAATCGACCTCTGCGATCAGTTGATCGGAACGCAGCTTAACGCGCGGGCCCTTGCGGACCCGTTGCCGTAACATTACCGATTGTTAAGCCGTGCGTTTGCGGACACCCGCCTGCCCTGTCCGATCGGCGGCACGGAGCGGCGGGTAGGTTGCCGCCCGGTAATGTTCACCGGCGACAGCGCACCGTATCATGACATCCATGCGTATTCTGGTGATAGAGGACGACCGGGAGGCGGCAACCTACCTGCTCAAGGGCCTGACCGAGAGCGGCCACGTCGTGGACCACGCGGCCGACGGCAACGACGGGCTGCATATGGCCTTGAGCGGACATTACGACGTGCTGATCGTCGATCGTATGCTGCCGGCCCGGGACGGTTTGTCCATCATTGCGGCCCTGCGGGCCGCTGGGGACCACACCCCCGCGTTGGTGCTCAGCGCCCTGGGAGACGTGGACGACCGCGTGGACGGGCTCAACGCCGGCGGCGACGACTACCTGACCAAGCCCTATGCGTTCTCCGAGCTGCTGGCGCGGCTGGAAGCGCTCGCCCGCCGCGCCCGCCCGGAGCAGGCCGAAACGCGCTTGCAAGTGGCGGACCTGCAACTGGATATAATGACCCGCCGCGTGACCCGGGGCGGCAGCCCGATCCGCCTGCAGCCCCGCGAATTCCGGCTGCTGGAATACCTGATGCGCCACGCCGGGCAGGTGGTGACCCGCACCATGCTGCTGGAGCATGTCTGGGACTACCACTTCGATCCACAGACCAACGTCATCGACGTGCACATCAGCCGCCTGCGGGCCAAGATCGACAAGGATTTCCCTACCCCTTTGCTCCATACCGTGCGGGGTGCCGGGTACTGCATCCGACCGGCCGAATAGAGCGTCCATGGCGCTGTCACGTCCAAGACTGCTCAAGACCACGGCGTTTCGTCTGTCGCTGTTGTTCGCGGTGCTGTACAGCCTGCTGATGGCTGGCGCCTGCGGATTCATCTACTGGGCCAGTACCTCCTACATCGACCACGACATCGACGTGGAACTGCAGGCCGAGGCCACCGGCCTGGTACACCTGTTCGCCACCCAGGGTCATCAGGGCCTGGTCATGGCGCTGCGGCAGCGGGCCCAGTACGGACCGCGGTTCTCCCACCAGTATCTGTTGCTCGGCCCGCGTAACGAAGAAATCGCCGGCAACCTGCGGACCTGGCCCGCCACGGTGGCCGTCCAAGGCTGGCACACCTTTGCAGTGCCGCGCCGGCGCAGCACGCGCGAGGACGGCGACTCGGAACCGGAATACATACGCGCCCGCACCGTCTCCCTGCAGGGGGGCTACCACCTGCTGGTGGGCGAATCCCTCGATGCCGAGCGCGAAGTGAAGGAACACATTTTCGGTGTGGTGGCGGGCGCCATCGGCTTCAGCGTCATTGTCGCCATGGGCCTGGGGGTACTGATGGGACGAAGCGTGCTCAGTCGCATCGACACCGTGAGCCATACCGCCGGCGAGATCATGGCCGGCGAGCTGTCCCGCCGTCTGCCGGTGAGTGCGCGCAACGACGAGTTTGACGAGCTGTCAGCGCGCCTCAACGCCATGCTGGCGCGCATCGAGCAGCTGATGTCGGCCATGCGCCAGGTCACCGACAATGTGGCCCATGATCTGCGCAGTCCCCTCAACCGCATCCGCAACCAGTTGGAGGTCACTCTGCTGGAGTCCCGCGACGAGGCCGACTACCGGGCGGCCATCGAAACGGCGGTCCAGGAGGCGGATGGGTTGATCCGCACCTTCAACGCCCTGCTCAGCATCGCCCAGGCCGAGGCCGGCGTGCGCCGCAACAGCTGGCACGATGTGGATCTGTCAGCCCTGGGCGAGGATCTGGCGGAGTTGTACGGCGCAGTGGCCGAAGAACAGGGGCTGGAGTTCCGCTCGGAGCTGGCTTCGGACCTGCACATTCAGGGAAACCGCGACCTGCTGGCCCAGGCGGTCAGCAATCTGCTCGAGAATGCGATGAAGTACACCCCTGCCGGTGGGCGGGTGTGTCTGCGTGTGGGTCGGACGGCCGGCGCGGCCCAGATCGAGGTGAGCGACAGTGGCCCCGGCATTCCAGCGGAGGAACGCGAACGGGTCATGCAACGGTTCGTCCGCCTGGATCCGGCACGCAGCTCGCCGGGCAATGGATTGGGATTGAGCCTGGTGCGGGCGGTGGCACACCTGCACCGGGCCAGCGTGGAGTTGAACGACAACCGCCCCGGTCTGAAGGTGACAATGCTGTTCCGCCCCCGGGAGCCGGCTTAGGGAAAACCTGCGCAAGCCGCCGCCGTGGTGACAGGCTGATTCGGATACGCTGCCGGCCGTCAGGCGGCACCGGCAGCGGCCCGCTGCCCTGACAGCCATGCCAGCGCGGCCCGCAAGGTTCTGCGCGCGCTGTGGCGCAGCGGTGGATGCACTGCCGGAGTACCGCCCCGACGGCGGCGACGGCGGATGCGAAACTGGTGGCGTCCGCCGCTGCTGCACTGGTCGATCATTTCGCAACCTGAATAGCGCACCAGCAGCGGAATCTCGAACAGACAGCCCCGGTCGGTACCCACGAAGCGCAACTCATCACCGACCTCCATGCGCGCCAGCGTTGCCTTGCACATCAGTACATGCAGCGGGCAGTTCAATCCCGAAGCGTCCACGGTATACGGACTGGCATAGTGCCTTTCCAGTCCGGAAACGGATTCAAAGTCTCTCACCGATCTGCTCCCGCAAAGTACGCGGCCTGTCGGTGCAGGCCCCGGTCCAGATGGGCATGGCGGTCCGGAGCCCACGCCGCGACACACCCGCCCCGGATAGGCCCCCGCCTTTACCATAGTGTGACAGGGTCGGGCCTGCGGTGTTCCTCGTCCTGCGCATGGTTGTCTGGCCGCTTCTGGCGGCAGGCGGCCATCCGCTGTGCGCTGCCGAAGTCCTTCCGTCCCGGCCGGTGTTCAGACGGTTGCCGGGGTCCGGCCGGGTACGGCCCTACGACCGGCAGTCACCCGGTTCAATGCCTGGGTTTTCCGCGCCCGCGAGGCCTGAGTCCAACTATACTCAGGGGCAGTCGGGCTCCTGTGGTCAGGGATAGAGCAAAGGAGGAAGGCGCCATGCACACGACTTCCATGCTTCCGGACGCGATAATCAAAGAGCGTCAGGCACTGTTGCATCAGGGCCTGGAGATGCTGCGCGGGCAGGGTTTCCGCAACATGCGGGCTCACGACGTACCCGGCTGCGAGGAGCCGGAGGAACTGCTCATTCCCATACTCAACGTCCATGCGCGACCCGATATCACTGCGGAACCGGCCGCCGGCGACGGTGCGGCCCTGGCGGTGGTCGAGGTCAGCAGCGGTCTTGGGGAGGCGTCCTGTGGCCGGCGCTGGCAGGTGCTCGCCCGTTGGGCGGAGGAACACGGCGGTACGTTCCTTATCTTCGTGCATCCGGAGGATGCGCAGCGGGCACAGGCCATTGCCGAACACTGGCATCTGCCGGCGCAGCTGGTGACATCCTTGACGCGGCACTGAGCATGGACCCGTGCGCCGGGAATCGACAAGCTCTGGGCGTCAGACATGTTTGCCGGCTCCAGTACCCAGTACTGTCAATCCCGCGCCAAGAGTGTGAGGACAGGCATCGGCGGGTGCGATAACGCGCGCTTGAGCGCGTCGGTAGCACCGACGAAACTTAAACCAGGGATTGCAGTCCATATCGCTGAGGGCAGGTACCCGACTGCCCAGGATGACGGCTCCTGCATCCGGCAAATGGATGCAATTATCCCGTGGTCTCGCTCCGGTGTCTGCAATTGGATTGCAGTCGCTGCACGTCGGTCTAACGAACGACCGATAAGTGTCATGCAAGGAGGGTATGAGCACGACCAGCCTTTGGCCTATCGTTGTCTACTTCGCTCTGGTGTCGACTCTCGTCACCGGAATTCTGCTGGTTTCCTACGCGCTCGGCGAACGCCATCGTCCGAATCCGGACTCCGAAGAGCCCTTCGAATCGGGCATCGTGACAGTCGGTTATGGGCGCTTTCGCCTGACAGCCCAATTCTATCTGATGGCCGTCTTCTTCGTGATCTTCGATCTGGAAGCGGCCTTTCTGTTCGCGTGGGCGATCGCCTTCCGGCAGACCGGCTGGCTCGGCTACGGGGAGGCGATGGTGTTCGTCGCCATTCTGCTGGCCGGCCTCGCCTATCTGTGGCGCCTGGGGGCGCTGGAGTGGGGGCCTGCCAGGCGCGCCATCCGCGCGGGCCAACCCCAAGGAAGAGGTACCTGAGCATGAGATGGTGGCTGACCCGACCGGAACTGCCTCTGCGTGACTCCGAAGACAGGAGCCAGAGCTTCCATCAGGCCGTACAGCGCAATGTGCTGTTGAGCCGTCTTCAGGACCTGGTGGCCTGGGGCCGCAAGAACTCCGTGTGGCCCTTCAACTTCGGCCTGTCCTGCTGCTACGTGGAAATGGCCACCAGCCTGACCAGCAAGTACGACATCGCACGATTCGGGGCCGAGGTCATTCGAGCCACGCCGCGGGAAGCCGACCTGATCGTGATTTCCGGCACCGTGTTCCGAAAGATGGCGCCGGTGATCCAGCGGCTCTACGACCAGATGCTCGAGCCCCGCTGGGTGATCTCCATGGGTTCGTGCGCGAATTCGGGCGGTATGTATGACATCTACAGTGTCGTCCAGGGGGTGGACTCGTTCCTGCCGGTGGATGTCTATGTGCCGGGATGTCCGCCGCGCCCGGACGCATTTATCGAAGGGCTGACGCTCCTGCAGGATGCCATTGGCAAGGAACGACGCCCGTTGAGCTGGGTGCTTGGCCCCCAAGGGATATCCAAGGCGCCGCAACCCAGTCAACGTGACCGCAAGCGGGACCAGCGCATTCAGGCGGACAGGCTCCGCAGTCCCGACGAGGTCTAGCAACCGCACGGTGCAGCAGGCGCCCGGAACCGCCGCAGGCCTTTCCGGGCGCGCGTAGAGACCGGCCTGCGGGCCAAGCAGAGGAGCGAAATCGACAACAGCGGACCGGCGCAACGCACCGGCCCTGGGAACAACTCCGACACGGCGCTGCGCAGCGGCGTCCGGGACCATGGACGATACAGTCGCAATACAACAAGAACTGGTTCAGACCTTCGGCGCTCAAGACGCTCAGGTGCAACCCACGCGGGACGAGATTCCCACCCTGTGGGTCCCGAGCACGAGGGTGCGCGAGGTGCTGCGCCATCTGAAACACGGCACGGTCGGCCCGTTTCCCATGCTTTACGACCTGACCGCCATCGACGAACGGGTGCGCAATCACCGGGACGGTCAGCCGGCCAGCGATTTCACCGTCGTGTATCACCTGCTGTCCGTCGAGCGTAATCAGGACGTGCGCATCAAGGTCGCGCTGACCGGCACGGATCCGTCCCTTCCCTCGATCACCGACATCTACCCGGTCGCCAACTGGTACGAACGGGAAGTCTGGGATCTGTTCGGCGTAAGGTTCGATGGCCATCCTCACCTGCGCCGTCTCATCATGCCCCCCACCTGGGAAGGCCACCCCCTGCGCAAGGACCACCCCGCCCGAGCCACCGAACTGGGGCGCTACGTACTGCCGCGGGACACCGAAATGGCCGAGCAGGAGGCGCTGCGCTTTCGTCCCGAGGACTGGGGTATGGAACGCAGTCACGAAGGCTCGGACTTCCTGTTCCTGAACCTGGGTCCCAACCACCCCAGCGTGCACGGGGTGTTCCGCATTGCCCTGCAGCTGGACGGGGAAGAGATCGTCAACGCGGTCCCCGACATCGGCTACCACCACCGCGGCGCCGAGAAGATGGGCGAGCGTCAGTCCTGGCACTCCTATATCCCCTATACCGACCGTATCGACTACCTGGGCGGGGTCATGAACAACCTCCCCTATGTCCTGACGGTGGAGAAGCTGGCCGGCATCGACGTACCCGACAGAGTCAAGGTGATCCGCGTGATGCTGGTCGAGCTGTTCCGGATCGCCAGTCACCTGGTCTTTTACGGCACTTTTGCCTCGGACGTGGGTGCCATGTCACCGGTGTTCTACATGTTCACCGATCGCGAGCGGGTGTTCGACATCATCGAGGCCATCTGCGGGGGACGTATGCACCCGAGCTGGTTCCGCATCGGCGGTGTCGCCCAGGACCTGCCCAACGGCTGGGAGCGGCTGATCGGCGAGTTTCTGGACTACCTGCCGCCGCGATTGAAGGAGTACGACAAACTGGTCATGAACAACCGCATCCTCAAGGCCCGCACCAAGGACGTGGGCGCCTACAGCACCGAGGAGGCGATCGAATGGGGTGTGACCGGGCCGGGGCTGCGGGCTACCGGCCTGGACTGGGATTGGCGCAAGAAACGGCCCTACTCAGGCTATGAGCAATTCGACTTCGATGTTCCCACGGCGGCCAACGGCGACTGCTATGACCGCTGCGCGGTGCGTGTGGAGGAGATGCGCCAGAGCCTGCGCATCATCGACCAGTGTCGGAACAACATGCCGGCCGGCGACTACAAGGCGCACCACCCCCTGACTACGCCCCCGCTCAAGGAACGGACCGTCGAGGATATCGAGACGCTCATCAACCATTTTCTGGGGGTGAGCTGGGGGCCGGTGATTCCCCCCGGCGAAGCGTTCGTGGCGGTGGAAGCCACCAAAGGCAGCAACGGCTACTACCTGGTAAGCGACGGCAGCACCATGTCCTACCGTTCACGCATACGCACCCCCTCCTTCCCCCATCTGCAGATGATCCCGCAGGTGAGCCGGGGGATGTTGATCTCCGACTTGATCGCATACTTGAGCAGTATCGATTTCGTGATGGCCGACGTGGACCGCTGAGGAAATGTCATGCTGAGTCAGGAGGAACGACAGACGATCGAAGAGGAACTGTCCCACTACGAGGTTCCTCATGCGGTGATCATCGATGCGCTGAAGGCCATTCAGCGGCATCGCGGCTGGGTGTCCAACGACGCCCTGGCCGACCTTTCGGAGTTTCTCGGGGTCACGGTCCATGAACTGGACTCCATCGCGACGTTCTATAGCCAGATATACCGACGTCCGGTCGGTCGCCATGTCATTCGGGTGTGCGACAGTGCCAGTTGCTTCGTAATGGGCTACGAGAGCATCCGCGACCGGGTATTCGCGGAGCTCGGCATTGAGTTCGGCGAAACCACGCCCGACGGGCGTTTCACCCTGCTGCCCAACCCCTGCCTTGGCGCCTGCGATCACGCCCCGGTGCTGCTCGTGGACCAGGACCTGCACGAAGACGTCCGGCCGGAAGCGGTGCGGGACCTCCTCGCCGATTATCAGTGACCATTACGGAAAAGGTGGACGGCATGGAAACGCCCCTGACCGGAAACATTCGCGACGACGGCACCGTACTGAACCTGAAAGAGTACGAGCGTGTCGGAGGATACCGTGCGCTGCGCCGGGCGCTGCGGGAACTGGCGCCCGAGGAGGTGACCAAGGCCGTCACCGATGCCGACCTTCGCGGTCGCGGCGGCGCAGGCTTCCCCACCGGCAAGAAGTGGAGCTTCGTGGACATGAGCGATCAGGCTCGCCACCCCAAGTACCTGGTCGCCAACGCCGACGAAATGGAGCCGTCCACCTTCAAGGATCGCTTTCTCATGGAAGGCGACCCTCATCAGTTGATTGAAGGCATGATCCTCAGCGCTTATGCCATCGGCGCACGCTACGCCTATGTGTTCCTGCGCGCCTCGTACTTCCGGCCCGCGCGGCGCCTGCGCGAGGCCATCGCCGAAGCCTATGCCGCGGGCTATCTGGGCGGCGATATCCTCGGGTCGGGCTATCAGCTCGATCTCTACCTGCACATCAGTGCGGGTCGCTACATCTGCGGGGAGGAGACCGCCCTGCTGACGGCATTGGAGGGCCGACGTTCCATCCCCCGCTCCAAACCCCCGTATCCCCAGGTCAGCGGCCTGTGGGGCCGCCCCACGGTGGTCAACAACGTGGAGACCCTTTGCAACGTCCCCCATATCGTCGACAAGGGCAGCCAATGGTACAGGAACCTCGGCCGGGGGCAGGACGCCGGCACCAAGCTCTATGGGATGAGCGGCAAGGTCAACCGCCCCGGGCTGTGGGAACTGCCCATGGGCGCGTCGGCGCGGGAAATTCTCGAAGAGCACGCCGGCGGCATGCGGGCCGGACACCGGCTGACCGCCCTGCAGCCGGGGGGCGCTTCCAGCGGATTCCTGGCGCCGGAGCACCTGGACGTCCCCATGGACTTCTCGTCCATGGGCCACACCGGCACCCGCCTCGGTACCGGCACCATCCTGGCCATCGATGACCAGGTCTGTCCGGTCGCCCTGATCCGCAACCTGGAACATTTCTTCGCCCAGGAATCCTGCGGCTGGTGCACGCCGTGCAGGGAAGGACTGCCGTTCGTCGAAAGGATCCTGACGGCGATCGAGAACGGCGAGGGACAGGCCGATGACCTGGATCGCCTGCATGACTACACCCGCTTCCTGGGTCCTGGCAACACCTTCTGTGCCCATGCCCCCGGCGCCATGGAACCCCTGGAGACGGGACTGAAGATCTTTGGCGATGTCTTCGAGCGACATATCACCGAAGGCCGCTGCTCCTGGAGACACTGATGGCCACCATCTTCATTGACGGCCGACCGTTTGAAGTCGACGGCGACAAGGATCTGCTGGACCAGTGCCTCAGCCTCGGCTTCGACCTGCCCTACTTCTGCTGGCATCCGGCGCTGGGGTCCGTGGGGTCGTGCCGCCAGTGCGCCGTCAAACAGTTCAAGGACGAGAACGACACCGAGGGCCAGATCGTGATGGCCTGTATGACCCCGGCCTCCGACGGCACCCGCATATCCATCGACGATCCGGAGGCACGCCGCTTCCGGGCCGGCATCGTCGAACTGCTGATGACCAACCATCCCCACGACTGCCCGGTCTGCGACGAGGGCGGCGAATGCCATCTGCAGGACATGACGGTGATGACCGGCCACAACTACCGGGATTACCGATTCAACAAGCGCACATTCCGCAACCAGGACCTGGGGCCGTTCCTCAATCACGAGATGAACCGCTGCATCACCTGCTACCGATGCGTGCGCTTCTACCAGGACTACGCGGGCGGCACGGACCTGGTCGCCATGGCGTCGAAGAACCATATCTATTTCGGCCGCCATGGCGACGGCGCCCTGGAGAACGAGTTCAGCGGCAACCTGGTGGAAGTGTGTCCCACCGGCGTGTTCACCGACAAGTCCCTGAAGGCCCACTACACCCGCAAGTGGGATCTGCAGACCGCACCCTCGGTGTGCGTGCACTGCGGCCATGGCTGCAACATCCTGCCGGGCGAGCGTTACGATTCCCTGCGCCGGGTGCGCAACCGCTACAACGGCCGCGTCAATGGTTACTTCATCTGCGACCGGGGTCGTTACGGCTACGAGTTCGTCAACGGCGATCACCGTATCCGGGAAGCGCGCCTGCGTGACGCCGACGAAGACAGACCGGCGCAACCGGCCGCCCTGGAGGCCGTCATGACCCGCATCGGCGGGCTGCTTCGCGCCGGCCGGGTGCTCGGGGTGGGCTCGCCGCGCGCCACCCTGGAAGCGAACTTCGCCCTGCGTTCCCTGGTGGGCGCTGAGAACTTCTGCTCGGGCGTTGCCGCCCAGGGCGACGCCCTGAATCGGGAGGTTCTGGGGATCCTGCGGGCAGGTCCGGCGCCCACGGCGACGCTGCCGGACCTCGAGAAGGCCGATGCGGTGCTGGTGCTGGGCGAAGACGTGGCCAACACCGCCCCACGCCTCGCCCTCGCGCTGCGCCAGAGCGTGCGCCAGCACGGCCTGGAACTGGCCGATCGGCTGAAGATCCCCCGTTGGCAGGACGCCGCCGTGCGGGAAGCGGCCGGCGCGGACCTGTCACCCCTGTTTCTGGCGACACCGGTGTCCACACGCCTGGAGGACATCGCGTCGGCGACCCGTTATGGCCCCACGGCCGACATCGCGCGACTGGGCTTTGCGGTCGCCCACGGGCTGGACGGCAACGCTCCGGCCGTGAACGGATTGCCTGAAGCCGACCGGCAGTGGATCGACGACGTGATCGCGGCGCTGGCCGGCGCACGCCGGCCGCTGGTGGTCAGCGGCACGGGGTGCGGCGACCGGGATGTGCTGCGGGCAGCGGCCAATGTGGCTACGGCCCTCGCCCGGCGCAACGCAGCGACCCGCCTGAGCCTGGTGACCGCCGAATGCAACAGCCTGGGTCTGGCAATGCTCGATCCGCGCCCCCTGGAATTGGCCGTGAGCGCGGGGCAGGACCGGGACCTGGACACCCTCGTCGTGCTGGAGAACGATCTGTTCCGCCGCCTTCCCCGGCAGACCGCGGACGCCCTGCTGAGCGCTGCCGCCCACGTGATCACCGTCGACTGCATAGACCATGACACCGTGGCGCGCTCGGAAGTGGTGCTGCCGGCGGCGGCCTTTTCGGAGAGCGAAGGGACGCTGGTCAACAGCGAGGGTCGCGCCCAGCGGTTCTACAAGAGCAACCTCGCCGCCCATCCCATCCAGGAAAGTTGGCGCTGGCTGCAGGCCATGGCGGCCGTCTCGGGCGGGGTCGAAACCATCGACTGGCACAGCCTTGACGACGTGACCGCGCAGTGCGCCGCCCTCAGCGACGAGTTGGCGGCGATCACCGAGGCAGCGCCGCCCGCCTCCCAGCGCGTGGTGCACCTGCGCATACCCCGACAGTCCCATCGCTACAGCGGGCGCACGGCCATGCACGCCGCGGCGACCCTCCACGAACCCATTCCTCACCGGGACCTGGACAGTCCCCTGTCCTTTTCCATGGAAGGCTATCTCGGCGAACCGGCACCTGCCCTCATCCCCCGCTTCTGGGCGCCGGGGTGGAACTCCATTCAGTCTCTCAACAAGTTCCAGAGCGAGGTGGCCGGCGCTCTGGTTGGAGGCGATCCGGGGCGGCGCCTGCTCGAACCCGGGGGGGACGGACGCTATTTCGACCAGATCCCCGCGCCGTTCAAGCCCAGTAAGGGTCAATGGCGAGTCGTTCCGCTGTACCACGTGTTCGGAAGCGAACCCTTGAGCGCCCTGTCGCCGCCTTTGCGCAGCCGCACACCGGATCCGTACCTGGCGATAGGCCCGGAAGACGCGCGCCGCCTGGGCGTGAAGGACGGCAGCACCCTGCAGGTGGGTGCCCTCGATGGCCGTTCGCTCACCGTACGGCTGCAGCCCGCCCTGGCGCGGGGCATGGTGGGTGTGCCGGTAGGCCTGCCGGGGCTGGCGCAGGAGGCGCTGCCGGAGTGGACAACCCTGCAAGGGGGTGACGGCTCATGAACGGGGTGCTGCTGTCCATGGTGAACATCGTGGGGATCGTGGTGGTGGTGCTCGGTCTCAGCGCGGCCCTGATTTGGGTCGAACGCCGGCTGCTGGGTATCTGGCAGGACCGCCTGGGTCCCAACCGGGTCGGTCCCCAGGGCGTGCTGCAGGTGGTGGCCGACATGATCAAGATATTCACCAAGGAGGACTGGATCCCGCCGTTTGCCGACCGCCCGGTGTTCGTCATTGCGCCTGCCGTGGTGGTGATCGCTTCGCTGATGGTGTTCGCCGTGGTGCCCTTCGCACCGGGCATCGGCGTGGTGAACCTCAACGTGGGGCTGCTGTTCTTCCTGGCCATGAGCTCCCTGGCCGCCTACAGCGTGATCCTGGCCGGCTGGGCGTCCAACAGCAAGTACGCGCTGTTCGGCGGGCTGCGGGCCGCCGCCCAGATGCTCAGCTACGAAGTGTTCATGGGCCTGTCCCTGATGGGCGTGGTGATGATGGCCGGTTCGTTCAACCTGCGGGATATCGTCAATGCCCAGCAGGGACTGTGGTTCTGCATTCCCCAGGTGCTGGGCTTCGTGGTGTTCGTGATCGGCGGTATCGCCGAAATTCACCGCCTGCCCTTCGATCTGCCAGAGGCCGAGGCCGAACTGACCGGCGGCTACCACACCGAGTATTCGGGCCTCAAGTTCGGCCTGTTTTTCGTCGGCGAATACCTGGGGATCATCCTGATCTCGGTGATGATCACCGTGTTCTTTCTCGGCGGCTGGCACGGTCCGCTGCTGCCGCCCATCGTCTGGTTTGTTCTGAAGACGTTCTTCTTCGTGGGGTTCTTCATTCTGCTGCGGGCCTCGCTGCCGCGGCCCCGCTACGATCAACTCATGAGCTACGGCTGGAAGCTGCTGCTTCCGTTGACCCTGCTGAATCTCGCTCTCACCGGAGGCGCCCTGCTGGCGCACGGGGGAGGATGAGCCTGAGCGGGCGAGGAGACCAAGATGCAAAGCGTGCTGTTCAACTCCCTGCGGATCATGGGTCGTTACCTGACCCACACCTTCACCCGCAAGGCGACCATCGAGTACCCGGACGAAATGCCCCGGATTCCGCCCCGCTGGCGCGGCAGGATCATCCTGTCCCGCGACCCCGACGGGGAGGAACGCTGCGTGGCCTGCTACCTTTGCGCAGTGACCTGTCCGGTGGACTGTATCGCCCTGCAGGCCACCGAGGACGAGCACGGACGTCGCTATCCGGAGTTCTTCCGCATCAATTTCTCCCGCTGCATCTTCTGCGGGCTTTGCGAGGAAGCCTGCCCGACCTATGCCATCCAGCTTACTCCCGATTTCGAGATGTGCGAGTACGACCGCCACAACCTGGTCTACGAGAAGGAGGAACTCACCATTTCGGGCCCGGGGAAATACCACGACTACAACTTCTACCGGGTGGCCGGCCTGGCTATCGGCGGCAAGGACAAGGGCGAAGCGAAAAGCGAGGACACGCCCGTCGATCCGCACAGCCTCATGCCCTGAACGGAGCGCTTCCATGAACGCCACCTTCTACGTTGCCTCCATCGTCGCCGTGTTGACCACCATGCTGGTGATCACCCGCACGCACGTGGTGCACGCCCTGCTTTACCTGGTGGTGTCCCTGTTGGCGCTGGCACTGGTGTTCTACACCCTGGGTGCACCGTTCGCCGCCGCCCTGGAGGTGATCGTCTACGCCGGGGCCATCGTGGTGCTGTTCGTGTTCGTGGTCATGATGCTCAACCTGGGAAGCCAGAGCGCCCATCGCGAGCGCCGTTGGATGACACCGGCCACGTGGTTGGGCCCGGGACTGTTCTCCGCCGTGCTGCTGGGGGAGCTGATCTATTCCCTCTACGTCGGGTTGCCGGGCCGGGAAGGCGTCAATGTGGTGCCGTCCCGACTGGTGGGCATGACCCTGTTCGGCCCCTATGTGCTGGCGGTGGAGCTGGCCTCCATGCTGCTGCTGGCGGGGCTGGTGGGGGCCTACCATCTGGGGCGCAGGGAACATCTGCAACACTGACAGGGGAGATACCGCCATGCCCGTCGCCAACGTGGCTCTCAACCAGGCATTGCTGCTCGCGGCCGTCCTGTTCACCCTGGGGCTGCTCGGGCTGCTGGTGCGGCGCAACGTGATCATGATGCTGGTGTCCCTGGAGATCATGCTCAATGCCGCCGGCCTGGCCTTCGTGGTGGCCGGCTCGCGCTGGCAGCAGGCCGACGGCCAGATCATGTTCATCCTGATCCTGTCCCTGGCCGCTGCGGAGGTGGCGGTGGGATTGGCTCTTGCGCTGCAGTTCTACCACCGCTTCCACACCCTGGACGCGGACGCCGCCAGCGAGTTGAGGGGCTGACATGTTCCACCTGATCTGGCTCGTTCCGCTGTTGCCGCTCATCGGGTTCGCCGTCCTGACGTTCACCCAGGGTCGACTGATCCGGCCCGCCGTGGCCTGGGTGGGCGCCGGCTCCGTGGGACTGTCGGCAGCGGTGGCCCTGTGGATCGGCGCCAATTTCATTCTCCATCCGCCGGCGGGCCACGCCTACACACTGACCGTCTGGCACTGGATCAGCGTGGCGGGGTTCCGCCCCACCGTAGGTTTCTACCTGGACAACCTGGCGGTGATCATGATGCTGGTGGTCACCTTCGTTGGCTTTCTCATTCATCTGTACTCCACCGAATACATGGCGGAGGACAGTGGCTACAGCCGCTTCTTCGCCTACATGAACCTGTTCGTGGCCTCCATGCTCACCCTGGTGCTGGCCGACAACCTGCTGCTGCTGTACCTGGGCTGGGAAGGGGTCGGCCTGTGCAGCTATCTGCTGGTGGGGTTCTGGTACCGGGACCCTGCCAACGGGGAGGCGGCGCGCAAGGCCTTCGTGGTGACGCGGGTCGGAGACGTCGCCCTCACCATCGGACTGCTGCTGCTGTACACCCATCTGGGCACGCTGCATATCCAACCGCTCATGCACCGGGCCGCCGAACAATGGCCGGTGGGCTCCAGCCTGGCCACCGCTGCCGCCTTCCTGGTGCTGGGGGGCGCGGTGGGCAAGTCGGCCCAGCTGCCCCTGCAGACCTGGCTGCCCGACGCCATGGCCGGCCCCACCCCGGTCAGCGCCCTGATTCACGCGGCCACCATGGTCACCGCCGGCGTATACCTCATCGCCCGTACCCACGTGCTGTTCGCCCTCGCCCCCGATGCCCAGCTCGCCGTCGCGGCCGTGGGTGCCGCCACGCTGCTGCTGGCCGGCTTCAGCGCCCTCACCCAACGAGACATCAAGCGGGTGCTGGCCTATTCCACCATCAGCCAGATCGGCTACATGTTCCTGGCCCTGGGCGTCGGCGCCTGGGCGGCGGCCATCTTCCACCTGATGATTCACGCCTTCTTCAAGGCACTGCTGTTCCTGGCCTCCGGCGTGGTAATCCACGCCCTCGACGACGAGCACGACATCTTCAAGATGGGCGGGCTGCGCCGGGAGCTCCCCAGCGCCTTCTGGCCGTTCCTGCTGGGCGGCATGGCCCTGTCGGCCGTGCCCTTTATCTCCGCCGGCTTCTACAGCAAGGACCTGATCATCCTGGACGCCTGGTCATCGTCGGCGGGCAGCCCCTGGTTGTGGGCGGCGGCCTGGATCGGCGCATTGATGACCAGCCTGTACACCTTCCGGCTGATCTTCATCGCCTTCTTCGGCGAGGCCAAGACCAGGGTCCGCAAGCGCCCGGGCGTGCGCATGATGGTTCCCCTCGTCACACTGTCGGTGCTGTCGGTGATCGGCGGCTGTCTGGAGCTGCCGGCCTACATGGGCAACGCGCCTCTGTTCACGAATTTTCTGCACACCGTCCTGCCGTCCGTCCACGCGTTGGCCGCGTCGCGCACCGAGACCGTGCTGGAACTGCTCAGCGGTGTCGCCTCCCTCGGCGGGATCTATCTGGCTTACCTGCTGTTCCTGCGCTACCCCGAATGGCTGAGGGGCTTCGCCCGCCAGCCTTGGGGCGCTGCCCTGCACCGCTTCTGGGCCGGCGACTGGGCCATGGACTGGCTGTATGACCGCGTGCTGGTACGGCCCTACCACTGGTTCGCGCGGGTCAATCGTTCCGACGCAATCGACAGCGTCTATCGTGGGCTGGCGGTGGTCAGCGAGGCGATTCACGGCGGTCTGAGCGATACCCAGACCGGCGTCATGCGCTGGTACGCCCTCACCATGGTGGTGGGATCGGTAATCGTGCTGTCCATTTCGGTGTTTCTATGATTCTGCTGTGGCTCATTCTGGTACTGCTGATCGGCGGCGTGCTGGCCTGGCTGGCCGACTACTGGTACACGCCTCTGTGCCGGTGGGTGTCGGTGGCCACCCTGGCCGTGGATCTGTGGCTGGGGCTGCGGTTGTGGACCCTGAGCCCGACGAACCTCGCCCTGGCCGCCAACGGTCCGTGGGTGGCCCGGCTGGACTGGTCATGGATCCCGTCCTTCGGCATCCACTTCCACCTGGCGGCCGATGGGCTCAGCGTCCTGATGGTGGTGCTGACGCTGGCGCTGGGACTGGCGGCGGTGGCGGCTTCCTGGACCGAGATCAGGGAACGGGTCGGCTTCTTCCACTTCAACCTGCTGTGGTCATTGGCGGGCACCCTGGGGGTGTTCCTGGCCTTCGACCTGTTCCTGTTTTTCTTCTTCTGGGAAATCATGCTGGTGCCGATGTATTTCCTGATAGCGGTGTGGGGAGACCAGCGGCGCATCTACGCCGCCGTCAAGTTCTTCCTGTTCACCCAGGGCAGCGGGCTGTTCATGCTGATCGCCATACTGGGGCTGGTGTTCGTCCATCATCAGGCCACCGGCGTATACACCTTCGACTACTTCCAACTGCTGGGCACCCACATGGCGCCCCGGGTGGCCATGTGGCTCATGCTCGGTTTCTTCCTGGCCTTTGCGGTCAAACTCCCCAGCCTTCCCTTCCATACCTGGCTGCCCGACGCCTACACGGCGGCGCCCACCGGCGCCACGGTGATTCTGGCCGGGGCCATGGCGAAAACCGGTGCCTACGGCCTGATCCGGTTCGTGGTTCCCCTGTTTCCCGAGGCGGCGCACCGGTTCGCCCCGGTGGCGATGGCGCTGGGGGTGGCCGGCATCCTGTACGGCGCCATGCTGGCGTTCGCCCAGACCGACATGAAGCGGCTGGTGGCCTACTCCAGCATCAGCCATCTGGGTTTCGTGCTGCTGGGGGTGTTCGCCTGGAACCTGCTCGCGCTTCAGGGCGCGGTCATGCAGATGATCGCCCACGGGTTCACTGCGGGGGCGCTGTTCATCGTGGTGGGTGCCATCGAGGAGCGGCTGCACACCCGGGACATGGGTCGCATGGGCGACCTCTGGACCCGGATGCCCCGCATGGGCGCTGTCGGGCTGTTCTTCGCGCTCGCCTCGCTGGGACTGCCGGGGCTGGCCAACTTCGTAGGCGAGTTCCTGGTACTGCTGGGCGCCTATCGGGTGGACGTCACCCTCACCGCATTCGCCGCCGTCGGTCTGGTGACCGCCACCGCCTACGCGCTGATCCTGGTGCAGAAGGTGTTCCACGGCCAACCCAGGGAACAGTGGCAGGTGCCCGACCTGGGGCGCCGCCATATGACCGTGATGCTGGCCATCATCGCCATTGTCGTGTGGCTGGGGGTCTATCCGAACCCCGTGCTGGATACCGCCCAGGTGGCCATTGCCGGGCTGCGACAACCGGTCGCCACGGTTTCCTCATCGGGACATAAGTCATGAGCGCGGCCGACCTCACCGCCCTGTTGCCGATAATCATGCTGACCGCCTTCACCGTGGTGGTCATGCTGACCATCGCCGTGCGCCGCAATCATTGGGTCACGGCGGCACTCACGTTGACGGGCTTGGCAGCCGCGTTCGCCTCCCTTGCCGCCAGCGCGTCCGTGGCGCCCCGCGGGGTGACGCCGCTGCTGGTAGCGGACGGTTATGCCCTGTTCTACTCGGCGCTCATCCTGGCAGCGGCCTTTGTGGTGACCGTGCTGCTGTACGGCTACCTGGAAGACAGCGACGGTCAGCAGGAGGAAATGTATCTGCTGCTGCTCACCGCCACCCTGGGCGCAGTGGTGCTGGTCTACAGCCGGCACTTCGCCAGCTTCTTCCTGGGGATGGAAGTGCTCAGCGTGTCCCTGTTCGCCATGATCGGCTATCCCCTCGACAAGAAGGCCCCCCTGGAAGCGGCGCTGAAGTACCTGGTGCTGGCCGGGGTGGCCTCGGCGTTCCTGCTGTTCGGAATGGCCCTGGTGTACAACCAGGTAGGCACCCTGGCGTTCGCCCACCTGGGCTCCATGCTGCAGAGCGGCCGCTACGCCGGCAGTCCGTATCTGCTGGCCGGCGTGGCCCTGGTGGTGGTGGGCATCGCCTTCAAACTGTCGGTGGTGCCCTTCCATCTGTGGACGCCGGATGTCTACGAAGGAGCGCCGGCGCCGGTGACCGCCTACCTGTCCACCGTATCCAAGGGCGCCATGTTCGCCCTGCTGCTGCGCTATTTCATGCAGGCCGACGTCTACCGCTCCCATCATGTGATGGTGGCATTTTCGGTGCTCGCCATCGCTTCCATGCTGATCGGCAACCTGCTTGCCCTGCTGCAGAACAACGTCAAGCGTCTGCTGGCCTACTCGTCCATTGCCCACATGGGCTATCTGCTGGTGGCGTTCATGGCGGGCGGCACCCTGGCCGTGGTGGCAGTCAGCTACTATCTCGCGGCCTACTTCGTGATGACCCTGGGTGCCTTCGGGGTGGTCACTGTGCTCTCCCGCCGGGACCGCCAGCGGGATGCCGACCATATCGCCGACTACCAGGGCCTGTTCTGGCAACGTCCGGTGCTGGCCGGCGTATTCACCCTCATGCTCCTGTCCCTTGCAGGCATTCCCCTGACCATGGGATTCCTCGGCAAATTCTACGCACTTGCCGCCGGTGTGCAGCATGCCCTCTGGGCACCGGTCATCGCGCTGGCGGTCGGCAGCATCATGGGCCTGTTCTACTATCTGCGGCTGATCGTCGCCATGTTTCGTACCGCCCCCGAACAGGCGCCCGCGGGATTGGCCCTGGTGCGCTCCTCTCCGGTTCCGGTGACGGGCGCATTGGCCCTCACCGGCCTGGCCGTGGCGCTGGTGTGGCTGGGCATCTATCCCAGCGCCCTGCTCGACGTGATTCACTCGACCGCCGCGGCCTTCATGTGACACCGGCGCAATGGGCTGCGGCTGTCTGTTAAGAGCCACGGAATCCGCGGAAGACTGGGAATACGAAGCGCCACGGAAGACACGGAAAGCACGGAAATTGAATGCTCGTGGCGGGCCATCTGGCGCAGTAAGTCCAGCGCATTGCACCAATACCTTAGCCGAGTGGGCAATGACTCCGGCTCAATGCCCTTCGGTTATGGCGCCCTAGGGAGCCGCTGCACAGATCGACCAAGTGGATGATCACAAGGCGCAAAGGGGCGAGGAATCGCAGTTTACAGAGAGTGAATGAGCATTCCGAGTCCCGTTGCAACGCCGTGATCGCCGCTTCAGCGGCCTGTGCAGAGGTCCCATAGGTGATCTTCCGCGCTTGCTGCGGTGTATGGGCTTCGGACTTTCAACACTTCCGTGGATTCCGTGGGTTCCGTGGCTCTAACGAAGCTTTTCCGGCATCCGGCGCAATGCGCTGCGCTTATTCCGCCCTACGTGATATTCGGCGCTTTCCGCGGTGTATCGAGTTCGGACTTTCCACTTTTCCATGGATTCCGTGGGTTCCGTGGCTCTTGCAAAGCCTTTCGTACAGCCGGCGCAATGCCCTGTGCTTATTGCACCCTTCATCGGAGCCGCGTCCGATCGGCCCTATCCTTGAAGTCGTCCGTGCTTTCCGTGCTTTCCGTGGCGCCTTTCAGAAATAATACTCGAGGTTGATATTGAACCGGTTGTGCCAGGAGGCGTTGGGATCGCCGGCGGCCATGCCGTCACCGTTGTCCCCCAGGAATGTCATGTTCTTGCCGAAGATGGCATCCACGTAGACGTACACCGGCTTGGCGGTGATCAGGCAACCCAGAGTATTGAGCTTGGAATCGGCAAAGCCATTCTCCCCTTTCTTCAGCACGCTGTAGTCGTTGTAACAGGTGAGCTTGCTGATCGGCCCCCAGTGGACGCGGAAGTCCCGGGCCAGGTTGGCTACGTATAGACGCCCCCGGGCGGCGACCGGATGGGAGGTCCCGAATGCGCCCACCAGCACCGTCTGGTCGCTGACCCCTTGGGGGTTGTCCGGGTTGTAGCGATAGTCAATCGCCTCAAACTGGACATTCCATGGGCCGAAAAAGGCGTTCATATGGGCGGCGGCGGCCCAATGGTTGCCCAGTCCGTCAGTAGTGGCGTTGTACAGCCGTCCATACTCGGTGGACAGACCCAGCTCGGCGTGGGGTCCCTGGGCGCTGCCAAGGCGGTATGCCACCCGGGCATTGAGCTGATTGATTTCCTGGTTCTGCTGGGCGCCGACCTGCACCACGTCAAAAGAATATCGATCCAGGTCGGTGGCACTGCCCCAGGCGGCGTTCTTGAAAACTGCCAGATCCAGCTTCCAGGGTCCCTGATGGTGCACGAACTTCAAACCGGCGTTGTAGTCGTCTTCCAGCCCCATGTAGTACGGAACGCCGAACCAATAGCTGTGGGACGCATAGGGCAGGATGCCGAAGGGCACCTGGGTAATGCCCAGTTGTCCCTGCCAGTGGTGGGGAAAGTCGTAGCCGATCCATGCGTGGTGGACCACGTTCATGTACCGGTACCAGCGGTACTGGGCGGATATGAGCACGTGATGCAGCGAGCCGTTCACGTCCAGCCGCAGAAGATCGAAGCCCAGATCGCCCCGCTTGGTCCGGGACGCGGAGGAGAAGCTGGTACGGGCGTAGTTCAGCCACAGCGCGCCGCCGATCTTCACTTGCTCGGGTTTGGGCGTCTTCGGCTTGGTCTGCTGCCGATCGACGGTGACGGCTTTGCGCTCGGGCGCCGGTTTCGGGGTGGCCGCCGCCTTGCGGTTTGCCTCCACCTGCCTTTCCAGTTCGTTGAGCCGGGACCTGAGTTCCTTGATCTGTTCCAGCAATTGCTGATTGTCGACACCGCCCGCGACCGCCGGCGGGCACTGACTGCCCGCCAGTGCGCCGCTCAACAGCAATGCAACGAGCGTTTGAACCCCTGTCCGCTTGGCCATGGTCGGATCCCTCCCGGACGATTTGGTGTGGTCCCCGCGCTTACTTGGAAGGCAGCCATTGCTGAACCACCTTGGGGTGATCCTTCACCCATTGCTGGGCATTGGTGTACGGATCGGAACCCTGCTTGCGGTTCATGTTCATTACCTCTTCCATATCCTTGCCGCTCCACTGGAAGTGGTCGAGGATGTAATAGGCCTTCGGCGCCTCCTTCTTCAATCCTTTGCGTACGATGGTGTCGATGTCGCCACCGGTCCCGTAGACCTGTTTCGGATCATCGAGATACTTGAGCTTCCAGCGCGCGAACATCCAGTGCGGTGTCCAGCCGGTGACCACGATCCACTGGTGGTTCCGGATAGCATCCCCCAGGGCCGCGGTCATGGTGGCACCGCTTCCCTGCACCAGGGTGAAGTCCTTCAGATCGTAGTCTTTCAACACCTGCTGGGTCTTGCTCATGATACCGGCGCCCGGATCGATACCGATGATCCTGCCGTCGAACTGCTTGGCATGGGCCTCCAGTTGATCGATGGAACCGATGCTCACGTAGTCCGGCACCACCAGCCCGATCCGGGTGCCCTTGAAGTTGGGACCCAGGTTGACCACCTTGTTTTTCGTTTTGGCGTAGTACTGCGCGTGGGTGGTGGGCAGCCAGGCGGCCACCATGGCGTCCGCATCTCCACTGGCCACTGCCTGCCACATGGCGGCGGCACTCACCGGCAGTGCCGTCACGTGATATCCCTGGGATTCGAGCACCGCCCTGACCACATTGGTGCTGGCCACGGCACTTGACCACTCCACGTACACCAGCTTGATGTTCTTGCTGTTGCCCTGCTGGGAGCTGCACCCCGAGAGCCCGAGAACCCCGGCGATAAGGGTCGCGCCCACAAGCAGAGAGGCAAGGGTCCGTTTGGAAATCGCTAGCATTACTGTCTCCTTATCTGGCGGTGGAGCCGCGGCGGCCAATGCGCTGGGTCATGCGGTCGAGAATCATGGCCAGAATGACGACCGCGATGCCGGCCTGAAACCCTTTGCCAGGCTCCAGGCGCTGAATGGCCTCCCATACCTTGCCTCCCAAGCCTTCGGCGCCGATCATGGCCGCGATGACGACCATGGACAGCGCCAGCATGATGGTCTGATTCACGCCGGCCATGATGGTCGGGACGGCCAACGGGAGTTGTACTTTGATGAGCTTCTGGGTCTTGGTCGAACCGAACGCGTCGGACGCCTCGATCAGGTCCGCGGGGACTTGCCGAATACCGAGAGCGGTAAGCCTGATTGCCGGCGGCATCGCAAAGATCACCGTCGCGAATATGGCCGATACCGGCCCCAGACCGAAGAAAGGAATCGCCGGTATCAGATAAACGAACGCCGGCATGGTCTGCATGAAGTCCAGTATCGGCATGATGATCTTGTAGGCGGTCTGGGAAAGCGCTGCCAATATCCCCAGCGGGAGGCCTATCAACATCGCGATGGCTGTCGCGATCGTCACCAGCGTCAGAGTCTGCATGGTGGGATACCACAGTTGCACGTTCCACAGCAGGGCCAGGCCCAACACCGTGAACAGGCCCACCTTCCAACCCGCCACCTTCCACGCCAGTGCCGCGAACACCAGGATCAACACCCAGGGCGGGAAATACATCAGTGCCACCACCATGTCATGGATGCCGGTGCTGAGCACGTTGCTGACCGCCTTGGTGAATACGGCGAAATGATTGGTGAGAAAATCGAGCAGCCGGTTGATCAACTCCGCAAGCGGAAATTTCGGAACGGTAATATCCATCAGGAGCCACCCCTTTCGGCGAGCGCGTCCAGCACACCCGCTTTGACCACCACACCCAACAGCTTGCGCTGATCGTCGACCACCGGTAGTGCCGCCGTCCATTGCGCGAGAATGCCAATGAGCGTCGTCAGAGGGGTATCGGGCGTCACCGTGGGTATTTCCTGTTCGATGATGCCCTCGAGAGTCCGATCACCCCGCGAGGCGGCCTCGCTGGCCGCGTCGACCCGCACCAGGCCCAGCAGCGTATAGTCGCGTTTCACGACAAAAAGACTCGAAAAGCTCTCCTCATCCATCTTGTGCAGCGCCGTGCGGGGCCCGTCGTTCGAATAGGCTACCACGCGCGCCCGGGCCATGACCGCACCGGCGGTCAACACCCGGGTCTTGTCCACGTCCTCCACGAAGCGCTCCACGTAGCGACTGGCCGGCGAGGTGAGAATTTCCTCCGGCGTGCCCACCTGAACCACGCGTGCGTCCTTGAGCAGGATGATCCGGTCGCCGATCTTGAGCGCCTCGTCCAGGTCATGGGTAATAAACAGTATGGTCTTCTTGACGCGCTCCTGCAGGGACACCAGCTCATGCTGCATGTCCCGGCGTATCAAAGGATCCAAGGCACTGAAGGCCTCATCCATCAGCAGGATGTCGGGATCCACCGCCAGCGCGCGGGCGAGCCCTACACGTTGCTGCATGCCGCCACTGAGCTGACCGGGCATGGCCGATTCCCATCCTTCCAGCCCGACGAGTTTGAGCGCTTCGCCCGCCTTCTCCCGGCGCGACGCCGCCGGTTCGCCCTGCACTTCCAGGCCGTACTCCACGTTGCTGATGATATTGCGATGAGGAAACAGCGCGAAATGCTGGAACACCATGCCGAACTTTTCCCGGCGCAGTTGCAGCAGCTCATTGCGATTGAGGCTGCAGATGTCCTGGCCATCGATCCAGACGCTGCCGTAAGTGGGGTCGATCAGGCGGTTCACGCAGCGGATGAGTGTGGACTTGCCGCTGCCGCTGAGCCCCATCACCACCAGGATCTCGCCGGCCTGCACCTCGAAGGAGACGTCCGCCAGACCCACGGCCTGACCGGTTTCGCTGAGGATCCGGTCCTTTTCGGCGCCTTCATCCAGCAGGCGGCGTGCGCGTTCCGGATGAGGGCCGAAGATCTTGGTCAGGTGCTCGACCTTGATTTTCTCCAAAATGAAATACCTTTTTTTGCTGTGTTGTGTCGGCGATGAGGACGCTGGGCCGCGGACAGGCCACTCTCAACTTCTTGAAGCAAGCCGGTAAGCAGCAGCGCAAGCCGATTGGTGTTCTGTCTTGCCACAGCCGGGTGCTGCATCAGGTCCGCTCTGGGGCGGTGCGTGCACCGATGGACCCCGGGCGGGCAGCGTGACGCCGGACACGTCGAAAATCCGACGCCGCCGGAGAGAACATGAACCGAAGGAAACGCTAACAATGATCCATTCTAGGTAATGCCGCCGGCGATGGCCAGCCGATAGTTTTTTTCACCTTATGCCCTGTCAAGCCAAGGCGTTCTCTATACTTTGGAGCGAACGACCCTGTTTTTCAGGTCATTGGACCCCGTTGGAGCACGCTTCCATGCAAGATGCCACGCCCGCCGATACCGACCCGATGTTTGTGGTAAAGGACTGCGCACTGATATCCATTGCCACCGGCAAACGGGCATTTGACTTGAAGGAGCTGGCCGATACCCTGCAGGAGATCGGTCTGGACAGCGTCTACTACCATTTTTGGGGCGGTCTGCTGGAGCCCCGTTTCGAGGAGCGGGAATACAACAACGATTTCGCTGCCTGGGCGCGACATGGGCTGCACCATAATGCACTGGCCGAGCGTCTTGCGGTCATCGACCCCACCGACTACGCAGATCTGGAGGAACTGCGCCAGGAAATAGTGGAAGTCATGGAGGAGGCATTGGACGACGACCCTTACCTGCACTGGAACCGAGCACTTCGGCCCTTCGATTTCATCCGCTCCCAGATCGTGGTGTTCGACACCCAGAGCCGGGTGCAGCAACCCGAGGAGCTGCCGGACGCCATACCGGGCATGTCCACGACCAGCATCTTCTATCATTTCGTCGACGCCCGCCGGCGACCACCCGAGCGGGTCGATGATTTCACGGCCTGGCTTGCAGATTTCGGCCCCGCCCATCAGGAGCTTTGTGCCGTGCTGACCGCCATCGACCCATATTTCGGGACCCTGGTGGAACTGCGGGCCCAACTCACGGACATCTTTGGGAAGTACTTTCGATGAGCACCGTCATGTCGAGTCAACTGGATGCCTATTCCGAAGTCGCCGGACACGACGTGGTCGAACACCTGCGCCAGCTCACAACGCCCCTGCACGGCATGAAGGTGGTGCACGTCAATTCCACCCGCTCGGGCGGCGGCGTCGCGGAGATACTCGCCAAACTGGTTCCGCTCATGCGGGAGTTGGGTCTGCAGACCGACTGGGAAGTGATGAGCGGCCACAGCGAGTTCTACCAGTGCACCAAGAAGATGCACAACACCCTGCAGGGCAACCGGGAGACCATTTCTCCTCACCTGCTGGAAGTCTACGAACAGACCAATGCCATGAACGCCGAGCAACTGCGCGCGACCCTCGAGGAAGCGGACTTCGTATTCATACACGATCCCCAGCCCGCTCCCTTTCTGAAGTTGTGCCCCAATCGCCGTGGGAAATGGGTATGGCGCTGCCATATCGACGTCAGCCACCCCTATCGCCCGGTCTGGAAGTATCTGCGTCAGTACGTGATTCCCTATGACGCGACCATCTTTTCCCTGGCGAGCTTCGCCCAGATGCTGCCCCACGCCGAATACCTGGTGCCTCCCAGCATCGATCCGCTGAGTGAAAAGAACATCGACCTGGAGCCTCACGAGATCGCAGCGGTATACCAGCGTTTCGGCATCGACCCCGACCGCCCGCTGGTGGTGCAGGTATCCCGGTTCGATCGCTTCAAGGATCCGGTGGGCGTGATACATGCCTACCGTCTCGCCAAGCGCTTCATTCCCGGCCTGCAGGTGGCGCTGGCCGGCGGCGGCGCCAGCGACGACCCCGAAGGCGACCAGGTGCTGGCGGAGGTGCGCGAACTGGCCGGCGACGATCCCGACGTGCATATACTGCTGCTGCCGCCAGACGCCCACCGTACCATCAACGCCCTGCAGCGGGCCGCAGACATCGTGCTTCAGAAGTCCATACGGGAAGGTTTCGGCCTGACGGTAACCGAGGCCATGTGGAAGGGAAAGCCGGTGATCGGCGGCGATACGGGCGGTATTCGCCTGCAGGTGGTGGACCACCATACGGGTTTTCTGGTGAGCACGCCCGAGGGAGCCGCGCTGCGCATCCGCTACCTGTTGCACAATCAAGACCGACTTGGCGACATGGCGGCCAAGGCACGGGAGTTCGTACGGGACAATTTTCTGCTGACCCGGCAGCTGCGCGAGTATCTGACCATCATGGTCGCCTTGCTGCACGGCGCCGGCGACCGCATCGAACTCGGTTAGCGTGCGCCTGCGCAAACGGCGCACTCCGCCACGAATTTCACGCAAACCACCGGATGCAGGAATGAATACGACACGTGCCGCAGTCTGGCCCGGCAGGCCGTACCCGCTGGGCGCCACCTGGGATGGGGAAGGCGTCAATTTCGCACTCTTTTCGGAGCATGCCGAGAAGGTGGAACTGTGCCTGTTCGATGCCAAGGGGCGCCGGCAGATCGAATGCATCTCCATGCACTGGCAAACCGATCAGGTCTGGCACTGCTACCTGCCCGAAGTGCGCCCCGGGCAATTGTACGGCTACCGGGTTTACGGGCCGTACGCGCCGGAACAGGGGCACCGGTTCAATCCCCACAAGCTGTTGCTGGATCCCTATGCCAAGGACGTCGCGGGCGCCATGAAGTGGAGCGATGCGCTGTTCGGGTACCGGATCGGCAGCGCGCACGGCGACATGACGCAGGACCGGCGCAACAGCGCGGCCGGCATGCCGAAAAGCCGCGTGATCGACCCGGCGTTCACCTGGGCCGACGATCGCCCGCCGGCAACGCCATGGCACGACACCGTAATCTACGAACTTCACGTCAAGGGCTTCACCGCACGGCATCCGGATGTTCCACCACATCTGCGCGGGACTTACGCAGGACTGGCCACCGCACCGGTCATCGAATACCTGTCCCGGCTGGGCGTGACCGCCGTGGAACTGATGCCGGTACACCGCAGCCTGGACGACCGCCATCTGGTGCAGCGCGGTCTGCACAACTACTGGGGATACAACTCCATCGGCTTTTTTGCGCCGGACGGGCGTTTCAGCGCCAGCGGCAACATCGCCGAATTCAAGACCATGGTGAAGACCTTTCACTCGGCCGGCATCGAAGTGATCCTTGACGTGGTCTACAACCACACCGGCGAGGGCAACCATCTCGGACCCACGTTGAACTTCCGCGGTATCGACAATGCGGCCTACTACCGGCTGTCGGTGGACAATCCCCGCTATTACGTGGACTACACTGGGTGTGGCAACACCCTGAACATGATGCACCCGCGGGTATTGCAGCTAATCATGGACAGCCTGCGGTACTGGGTGTTGGAGATGCACGTGGACGGCTTCCGGTTCGACCTGGCTGCCGCCCTCGCTCGCGAGTTGCACGCGGTGGATCGTCTAGGTGCCTTCCTGGACATCATTCATCAGGACCCCGTGCTCGCCAACGTCAAACTCATCGCCGAACCCTGGGATCTCGGTGAAGGGGGTTATCAGGTGGGGAATTTCCCGGTCGGTTGGACGGAATGGAACGGTAAATACCGTGACGCAGTGCGCTCGTACTGGAAAGGCGACCATGGACTGATCGGCGAGCTGGCCCAGCGACTGGCCGGGTCCAGCGATCTGTACGAGTCCAGCGGGCGCAAGCCCTACGCGAGCATCAACTTCGTGACGGCCCACGACGGCTTCACACTGCAGGACCTCGTGTCCTACAACGAGAAGCACAACGAGGCCAATCAGGAGAACAACCAGGACGGCGAATCCCACAATCGGAGCTGGAACTGCGGCGTTGAAGGACCGACGTCCGACCCCGTGGTCAGCGCCCTGCGGGCCCGCCAGCAGCGCAATTTCCTGGCTACCCTGTTCCTGTCCCAGGGGGTGCCCATGCTGCTGGGCGGCGACGAGATTGCGCGCACCCAGCAGGGCAACAACAACGGCTACTGCCAGGACAACGAGATCAGTTGGGTGGACTGGGAGCTGCGGCCCGAGCAGTTCGAGTTGCTGGGCTTCGCGCGCGAGCTGATGGCGTTCCGGAAAAGGCACCCGGCATTTCGCAGACGGCAGTTCTTCAAGGGCGAGCCTCCTTCCGGCGCTCTGACCAAGGACATCACCTGGCTGGCTCCCGACGGCAGCGAAATGGGAGAGGCCCAGTGGAACGACGGCAACCTGCGGACCCTCGGCATGCTGCTTTCGGGGAAGGTGTTGGGCGACTACGACGAACGGGGTCGACCGCTGTCGGATGAGACTTTTCTGCTGCTGTTCAACGCCCACCACGAGGATATGCCGTTCACCCTGCCCTCGCCACCGATGCTTCGCGGTGCCTGGCGGGGGATTTTCGACACCAGTTACGCCACCGGCATGCCGCCGGCGGCCGAGTTCCGCGAAACCATGGCGTATCGATTGCGGGCACGCTCGCTCGCCGCACTGGTGTGGGCCGGCAGCCGATACGGGGCCCCGTCATGAACCGCCGTCATGTCATGCCCTTCGGCGCTCAGCTGACCGATGACGGGCGCGTGCGCTTCCGGTTGTGGGCGCCGGCAGCCAACCGGGTCGAGCTGTGCCTGGAAGGCAGCGCCCCGGAGCTCTGCCTGCCCATGGCCGCCGAACAGGGGGGATGGTGGGGCATCATTACCGAACACGCGGCCAGCGAGACGCTGTACCGCTACCGTATCGACGGAAAGCTGCGGATCCCGGACCCCGCCTCCCGATTCCAGCCCGATGACGTGCATGGGCCCAGCCAGGTGGTCGACCCTGAGCGCTGGCAATGGTCTGACCGTCACTGGACCGGACGTCCTTGGAAGGAAGCCGTCCTCTACGAGCTGCACGTGGGCACATTCAGCCCGGAAGGCACGTTCGCCGGCGTCCGGAGCCGGCTGGATCATCTGGCGGATCTGGGCGTCACGGCCATCGAGCTGATGCCGGTTGCGGATTTTCCCGGCGCCCGCAACTGGGGCTACGACGGCGTGCTGCCGTTCGCGCCGGACAGCCGCTACGGCAGCCCGGACGACCTGAAGGCACTGGTGGAAGCCGCTCACAGCAGAGAGCTGATGGTGTTTCTGGACGTGGTGTACAACCACTTTGGACCCGAGGGCAACTACCTCCATGCGTACGCACCCGGCTTCTTCACCCACCGCCATCACACACCCTGGGGCGACGCCATCGATTTCGAGGATCCCGACAGCACGCCGGTGCGCTGGTTCTTCATCCACAACGCCTTGTACTGGTTGGAGGAGTACGGCCTCGACGGACTGCGCCTCGACGCCGTGCACGCCATCATGGACGACAGCCGTCCCGATATTCTCGAGGACATCGCTGACGCGGTGCGCCGCACGGTGGGTCTGCAGCGCCATGTACACCTGGTGCTGGAGAACGACGACAACGCCGCCCGCTACCTGCACCGCGACGACAGCGGCAGGCCCCGCTGGTACGACGCCCAGTGGAACGATGACGTGCATCACGTCCTGCACGTACTCGCCACCGGCGAGGACCGGGGCTACTACGCCGACTACGCAGACCGGCCCCTCGAACATCTGGGCCGCTGTCTCACGGAAGGTTTCGCATTCCAGGGGGAGGCCTCCGCCTACCGGAACGGGCAGTCCCGGGGGGAGCCGACCGAGCGCATCCCAATCGAGGCGTTCGTGGCCTTCGTGCAGAATCACGATCAGGTGGGCAACCGCGCGTTCGGAGAGCGCATCACCGCCTTGACCTCGCCGGAAGCGGTACGGGCCGTCACCGCACTGCTGCTGCTGGCGCCCTCCCCGCCGCTGCTGTTCATGGGCCAGGAGTGGGGCACCCGCAGACCGTTTCCGTTCTTCTGCGATTTCGAAGCCGATCTGGCCGCCGGCGTGACCGAGGGGCGCCGGCGGGAGTTCGCGGCGTTTCCCGAATTTCAGGATCCCCGCGCCCTGGAGAAGATACCCGATCCCATGGCGGCGGAGACCTTCCGCTCGGCAGTGCTGGACTGGGATCAAACCGCCCAACCGGCGGGCCGACAGTGGCTGGCCTTTCACCGTCGCCTGCTTGCCATACGCAACAAGGAAATCGTGCCGCGGCTCTCCGGGCTGAGCGCCCGCGGCCGTTATACGGCCCACGGACCCCACGCCCTCACTGTCCAGTGGCCGAGCGCCGACGGTACGTTGCTGGAATTGCACGCCAATCTGGGCCCGGACAGCTGGGAACCACCCGACCGCAGCGCGCAGCAGTGCCTGTTCCGGTCCCATTCGTCACGGGACGACCGCCGCCTGCCGCCCTGGTCGGTGAGCTGGTACCTGGTCGACCAGCCTCGTTAGTGGTGACGCGTACATGGGACAGGACGCCCGCATTCCGACCGCCACCTACCGCCTCCAGTTCAACAGCGGATTCACCTTCCAACAGGCCGCCGAACTGGTGTCCTATCTGGCACAGCTGGGCGTGAGCCATTGTTATGCGTCCCCTTACCTGCGGGCCCGTACCGGCAGCGAACACGGCTACGACATCGTCGACCACAACGCCCTGCAACCCGAGCTGGGGGACTGGCGCGACTACCAGATGTTCACCGACGCGCTGGCCGCCCACGGCATGGGACAGATCCTGGACCTGGTACCGAATCACATGGGGGTCGGGGGCAACGACAATGTCTGGTGGCTGGACGTACTGGAGAACGGGGAAGCCTCCCGTTTCGCGCCCTACTTCGATATCGACTGGCATCCTCTGAAGGAGGGCCTGCGAGGCAAGGTGCTGGTACCCCTGCTCGGCGACCACTACGGCGCCGTGCTGGAGCACGGCGATTTATGCCTTGTTTTCGACGAGGGGGCAGGCGCGTTCAGCGTCTACTACTATGAGCATCGGTTCCCCATCGACCCGAGCACCTATGGCGACATTCTGGGCGCCGGCCTGGACAAACTCGGCCACCGACTCGGCGACGACAGCCTCGAGCTGGCCGAGTACAGGAGCCTGATCACCGCTTTTCAGAATCTGCCGGCGCGCTCCGACGCGGACTCCGAGAAGCGGGTGGAGCGCAACCGGGACAAGGAACTCCTGAAGCGGCGCCTGGCGGAGCTGTGCAAGCGTCATGTGGCGATCTCGGAGTTCCTCCGCAACACGGTGGCCTGGTTCAACGGCACGGCCGGCCAGCCCTCCACCTTCGATCCGCTGCACCGCCTGCTGGAGCGCCAGGCCTATCGGTTGTCCTTCTGGAAGGTCGCCGCCGACGAAATCAATTACCGCCGTTTCTTCGACATCAACGACCTGGCCGGGCTGCGCATGGACAACCCGGAGGTGTTCGACGCCACCCATGCGCTGGTTATGGAGCTGATCGCAACGGGGCGCCTGGACGGCCTGCGCATCGACCACCCCGATGGTTTGTACGACCCGCTCGGTTACTACCGGCGGCTGCAGAGCGCCATCCACGCCGCCCTCAACGCCGGTCACGATCCTGTGGACGCGGCGTCGCTGCCGCGCTACGTGGTGGTGGAAAAAATCCTGGCCAGCTACGAACGCCTGCCCGCCGACTGGCCGGTGCACGGCACCACCGGCTACGAATACGCGGCCCTGCTGAACGGGCTGTTCATCAGCCCCGACGCCGAGCGCCCGTTGACGCGCCTGTATGCCCGTTTCATCGGCAGGACGCTCGATTTCGACGACCTGCTCTACGAACGCAAACGACTGATCATCCAGACCACCCTGTCCAGCGAGCTGACCGTGCTGGCCAATTCCCTGGACGCCATTGCCCAGTCCGACCGCCACACCCGGGACTTCACCCTCAACGGTCTGCGCGACGCCCTCATCCAGGTGGTGGCCTGCTTTCCCGTCTATCGCACCTACGTGACCAACGAGCGTGTCGCGGAGGCAGACGTGCGGTACGTGGACTGGGCGATTTCTCAGGCCGAGAAACGCACGCCGGCCGCGGATATCAGCATTCTCGCCTTCATACGCAGCATTCTGCTGGTGGACCGTACCGCCCCGCGCAGTCCGGAGCTGTTGGCCCGCGTGGTCCGGTTCGCCATGAAATTCCAGCAATACACCGCTCCGGCCATGGCCAAGGGCCTGGAGGACACCGCGCTTTATGTCTACAACCGGCTCGTTTCCGCCAACGAGGTGGGCGACGACCCTCGCCATCTGGGCACCTCGCCGGGGGCCTTTCATCACGCCAATCAGGAGCGTCTGCAGAACTGGCCCCACGCCATGCTGGCCACGTCCACCCACGATGCCAAGCGCAGCGCGGACGTGCGTGCCCGCATCAACGTGCTCTCGGAGCTTACCGAGCAGTGGCGCGTTCACCTGGGACGGTGGAGCCGCGTCAACCGCAGCAAGAAGCGTCTGGTGGACGGACAGCCGGCCCCGTCCCGAAACGACGAATACCTGCTGTACCAGACCCTGCTCGGGGCCTGGCCTCTTGAAACGATGGATGAGCGGGAGCTCGACGCATTCCGCCAGCGTATCGAAGCCTACATGCTGAAGGCCGCACGGGAGGCCAAGGTCGACACGTCATGGATCAACCCCAATACCGAATACGAGGAAGCGGTCGCGCAGTTCGTACGGCGCCTGTTCGGCGCCAACGGGCACACGCCGTTTCTTGCCGATTTCCTGCCGTTCCAGGCGCAGGTGGCCCGTTTCGGGCTGCTGAATGCCCTGTCCCAGACGTTGCTCAAGCTGCTGTCCCCCGGCGTTCCGGACCTGTATCAGGGCACCGAGCTGTGGACGTTCAGCCTTGTGGATCCCGACAACCGGCGCCCGGTGGACTTCGAACGCCGCCGGGCATTGCTGGAGGAACTGGTCCAGCGCAGTTCCCGGGAACCGCTCGTGCAACTGGCGCGGGCACTGGGCTCCGAACTGCAGGACGGCCGGGCCAAGCTGTATCTGGTCTGGCGCGCCCTGCGCCTGCGCCGCGACGACCCCGAGCTGTTCCAATCGGGCGAGTACCTGCCCCTGGCCGCGGACGGCCGCTACGGCGCCCATCTGTGCGCCTTCGCGCGCCGGCGGGGCGACCGGGAGGTGGTGGGAATCGCCCCGCGCTGGTTCGCCACCTTGAGCCAGGCTACCGCGGGCCCGGACAACGGCATGCCGGCACTGCCCGACACCACGATAGAGCTGCCCTCGGCCGGCCCGTTCGTCAGCGCACTGACCGGCCAGTCCGTCGAACCAACGGAGCACAACGGGCAATACCGGGTGCCGGCCGACCGGGTGCTGGCGGATTTCCCGGTTGCGTTGCTGACCCGTTCCCGAAGCCGGGACTAGCGCGCCGGCGCTTACGAACGGCCATTTCCACACATTGCCCGCGTGTGTGCAAACAGCGCGTGAAGGGCATAGTGTGAATGGAATGGTTCCCGATGATGGTGCGTCCAATCCATACTTCTCCATCGCCGTACCCCGAAGCCTGCAGGAGGTATTCGTGTTCCGCGCTACTCACCGCTTAGCCTCACTGTCCCTGATCGGCGGCCTGCTGGTCGCTCTATGCTGGCTGTCGCCCGCATCCGCCAACCCGCCCAAAGGTTATCCGTTCGTGCATTACGACCAGGGGCTGAAGGAAGCCAAGGCGCAGCACAAGATGATCTTTCTCTATTTCGGCCGTTACGGGTGCGGTTACTGCGCGAAGACCAACAAGGAAACCTTTTCCAGCCCGGCCCTGCACAAGCTGTACACCAAACACTACGTGCTGGTGTACGCCGATGCCGAAAGCGGCCGGCGGCTGACGCTGCCCAGCGGCGAACAGATCACCGAAATGGAACTGGGCGCCCGCCTGAATGTGGTGGGAACCCCCATGTTCGTCTACATGACCCCGGACGGAAAGCCGGTGTTCAAGGCGCCGGGCTTCAAGACCGTCAAGGATTTCGAGCAGTTCGACCGTTTCGTGCACGGCGGCTACTACAAGCGCGAATCGTTCTCCCAGTTCATGGCCGGTCATTCATCGTGAGGGCCGGTCGTCTGCTGTACCTGGCGCTGCTGCTGCCGGCGTGCGGTTGGGCTGCATCCTGGCAGTTCGGGCCGGCCCTCCCGGTCACCGACACCCATGGGCCCCATATCTTCCATCATCTGGAATCGGCCGGCCGCAAGAACATTGCCGTATCCCGGGACAAGGTGGCAGTGGCCTGGGAGGACAATCACAGCGGCACGTCCCAGGTCTACGTGGCCCTCAAACCCCTGGACGGAGGCAGGTTCGGCCCCGCCAAGCGGCTGAGTGATGCCGGCCAGGCCTACGAGCCTTCCATCGCCGCCCTCCCCGGCAACCAGTTCGTGGTCGCCTGGGAGGAAGACGGGCATGTATGGGCACGACGCGTGGACGCACAGGGCGCCGGGCCCCGGGTGAAGCTCGGCACCGGCAGACAGGTCAGCCTGGTCAGCCGCGGGGAGCGGGTGTACGCGACCTGGGCCGCTGACGGCCCGCCTCCCCATATCGTGCTCGGGCGATTGCATCTCGGCGGGCAACTGACGCTGCGGGCCGATGCGCCGACGCCGGTGGAGCCCAAACTGCCGCCGGCGCCGGAGCTCTATCCCAGTATCGCCCTCAGCCCCGCAGGCATTGTGGTCGCCTGGGAGGACCGGCGGGAGGGCCATACCCGGCTGTTCACCACCTTCTCCGCCCATGGCAGGCAGTTCACGGTGCCCCGACCATTGAACCAGTTGCTCAAGAAGCGCAGCGAGAAGTTCGGGCGCGGCACCGGCGTGACCCGGGTCACCCTCGCCACACTGCCCGACGGGACGGTGGCGGCGGCCTGGATGGACAAGCGCTATTTCCGCAACGGCTACGACATCTACGCTGCATTCAGCCGCGACGGCGGGCGCACCTTCGGCCACAACCAGCGCGTGGAGGACGAGTTCGGCGACACCTACGGCCAGTGGCATCCGGCCATTGCCGCAGGCCCCCACGGTACGGTGGCGGTGGTGTGGGACGACAACCGGGACGGTACCCAGGATCTCTGGTTTTCCTGGTCCAAGGGCAAGGGCCATTGGAGCACCAACGCGTCCATCCCGCCGGCCTACGGTCCGGGCGATCAGAGCAACCCCGCCCTCGCGTTCGACGCGGCCGGAGACCTGCACGTGGCATGGATCAGCCAGAAGACCGACTACGGACCCAGCCGCCTCCTTTACGCCGAAGGCAAGCCCGTGCACTGAGGCGTCAAGGTCGCTGTGGCTCGGGCCGGCCTTGTAGGTTGGGCTGAACTTGTAGGTTGGGCTGAGCGCAGCGAAGCCCAACAATCACCCCGATCCATATACCCGCCCCCCGCAATCGACGATCGAGCGGCCCGGATGGCAACACGCGGCCGGTTTTTTTTCTGTACGTGGGTGCCACGGTATAGAGATGTTTCCGAATACCGCGCACGAAGATCGAGGACTTCGGGTTTCCCGTCGTTCGGCCCAACCAGCCACTGAGCTCAGCGGTACACCCGGCTCACTCGGCCCGGTAATAGTCCCGGCACTCCAATTCCCGGCCGCGCACCACCCGCCGCCCTTTCAGGGGACCCTGGTGCTCGGTGACGACGGTGTACTGGCCTTCCTGATGCCGGTCATCATGGAAGTAAATCACTACCCAGTCCCGGGTGCGTCCCAGTTCATGGGCGCGGGCCGTGTTGGAATACAGCGCCGTGAAATGCCAACGGTCCCGCTGGGTGTGCCACACCGGCAGCCATGCTCCGCCCCCCGGGTTGAAACGCCGCGGCGCGATGGTGGGAAGCCGACCTTGTTCGGACAGTTCCCGATAGCGCCGGTCCACTTCCAGCAAAACGGCCACCGGCGGGTCCGATTCCCTCGGCGGGCGGGACCGGCGGCGCCCCAGCATACCTTCCAGGGCCGCCCGGATGGCGGCGGCCCGGCGGGCTCCCACGCCTTCGACGTCCTCGAGACGACCGTCGTGGGCGGCGATCTCCAGGCCTTCCAGGGTGTCCACCTGCAGCGCATGGTGCAGCCGCTCCGCCAGGGCCGGCCCCACCCCCGGTACTGCCTGGAACAGTCGTTCCGGATCCAGCGCACCGTGCAGCCTGTCCAGACGACTGGAGCGCCCGGTAGCAACGATTTCATAAATGGCGCGGGCGATGCCGGCCCCGATCCCCGGCAGCCCTTCCAGGCCCTCCATGCCTTGTTCCTGGATCAGTGCATCCAGATCGCCGGGCAGTTGCTCCACGGTGGCCGCGGCCCGCCGATAGGCGCTGACCCGGAATTCGTTGGCGCCCTGAACCTGCAGCGCGTCGCCGATCTCCCGCAACTGGTCAGCCACCCGCCGGTTCAGTGGCGTAGCCATCAGGGCTCCCCGCCCTCACCGGGGCGATCCGCCTCGCTCAGCAGAAGGCCTCGCCGGACCGCACCCCGGCCCACTTCAGGATACGGGCCAGCGGACAGAAACCCGTGAAGGCGGATTGCAGCAGGTTGGCCCCCACGAATGCGGTGAACCAAAGCCAGTAGATACTCCAGACCTGCGAGAGCAGCACACTGATCAGAATGAAACTGCCGGCCACAGCCAGCACCAGACGATCGACATTCATGGCGAAGTGCCTCCCATGTTGGACGCGGTATCCCAATAGCTATAGGGCACCACACATTAGTATGTATTAATATATTGTCTGTGAGTGCCGATTTCATCCCCTTCCCCGTTGGGTGTTGCGGGCGACTCTGCCCCGGCTGGGCCTTCGCAGGTCGGCGCTGTGGAATATCCATGGATGTTGCCGGGTGCCGGACGGCCGGAACGCGATTGTGCCACCGCGGCGCCAGCCGGGCGAAGCCGGCGGGTCCCGTGCTTGCATTGCGGTCACCGTGGGAGCAAAGTGCTCGCCGCCCGCGCGGCGTATGACGAAGACCATTGCGTCCGGAGCGCGGCGAGAGTAGTATTGGTAATCATTCGCATTTGTACCTTGAGGTGCAGAAGTGACACTATCCAAATTGAGAGTGGGCGAACGAGCCTGTATCTCCGGTGTCTGCGGCGAAGATGCCCTCATCCACCGGTTTTCGGCCATGGGCCTGCGGATCGGCCGCGAAGCCTGCCTGATTCGCCGTAGCTGGTTCGGCGGCGCCCTCCAAGTGCAAGTCGGTGGAACCCATCTCATCATGCGGCGCGCCGACGCCGATCGCATCACCATCCAACGGTCCGAATGAGACGTATTGCACTGCTCGGCATGCCCAACACGGGCAAGTCGACCTTTTTCAACCGCCTGACCGGCGCCAGCGCCCGGGTCGGCAACTGGCCGGGCGTCACCGTGGACCTGCTGGCGGCCAAGGTGCTGCTGGGCGCCGAAATGGTCGAGGTGGTGGACCTGCCCGGCATCTACGACCTGCACGGGTTTTCCGATGACGAGGCGGTGGTGCGCCGGTTCTTCGAGAACAACCCCGCCGACCTGGTGTGCGTCATTCTCAACTCCACCCAGCTGGACAACCAACTGGCACTGGCCCTGCAGATCCGTGATCTGGGCCTTGAGACGGTGGTGCTGCTGAACATGGCCGACGAGTCGGACAAGCTCGGCATCCGCATCGATACCGATACCCTCTCCGAGCGCCTTGGCTGTCCGGTGGCGTTGATCAGCGCCAAACGCGGCCATGGCTTCCCGCAGGCCAAGGACATCCTTACCCGCCGCCTGCACGAAGCCCATCCGGTGGCACTGGACGCTCTGCGCCGGGACATGGAAGCGAGCGTCGCCGTGGTGGATCGGGCCGAAGCGCTGCTAGCCGAGACGGTGCGCATGCCCAGTGTGCTGGTGCGCAAGATCACCGAACGTCTGGATCGCCTGCTGCTGCATCCGGTGCTGGGACTGCCGCTGTTCTTTCTGGCCATGTTCCTGGTGTTCCAGGCGGTCTACACCCTGGGTACGCCCATACAGGAGGGCGTCGCCTGGCTGCTGGACGGTTTCAAACAGGTGGCCCTGCAGCCCCTTCTGCAGCCGCTGCTGCCCCATCTGGTCTACGGTCTGTTGGTGGACGGGCTCTACGACGGCCTGGGCACCGTTGCGTCCTTCGTACCGGTGATCATCCTGTTCTTTTTCATGATGGCGCTGGTGGAGGATACCGGTTACCTGTCGCGAGCTGCGTTTCTGACCGACTCCCTGATGGCCCGTTTCGGTCTGGACGGACGCGGCTTCGTGATGCTGCTGATGGGCTTCGGGTGCAACGTGCCCGCCCTGATGGGCACGCGCATCATGCGCAGCCGGCCGTTGCGGCTGCTCACCATGCTGATCATTCCCTTCTCGTTGTGCTCGGCACGACTGCAGGTGTTCCTGTTTCTCACCACTGCCATGTTCACTCCGCACCAGGCGCCGTTGGTGCTGTTCAGTCTGTATATGGTGAGTTTCGCCGCGGCCTTCGGAAGCGCGTTCCTGGTGCGGGGGCGTCTGCACAGCACCGAACCGTTCGTGATGGAACTGCCGCCCTATCGCATGCCCACGGTGCGCCATGTGTTTCTGCGGGGCTGGCACGAGGTCCATCACTTTCTGCGCCGCGCCACCAACTTCATCGTACTGGGCGTGACGCTGGTATGGGTGCTGACCCACTTTCCCCAGGCGGCGACGCCCGGCGGACCCGGCACCCTGGCGGGCATGCTCGGTCACTGGCTGGAGCCGGTGCTCCACCCCATCGGCATCGGTGCCCAGATGGCCGTGATCCTGGTGTTCGGATTCGTGGCGAAGGAAATCGTGCTGGGTTCGTTGGTGGCCATGACCGGCCTTTCCGGCGCGGCGCTGACCCAGTACCTGGGCCACCAGATGGACTGGGTGCAGGCCTACAGCTTCATGTTGTTCGTGCTGCTGTACACGCCCTGCCTGTCAACGGTGGCGACCATGAGAAGCGAGTCGCGCAGCCTGGCGTTCACCACCTTCAGCGTCATGTGGGCCCTGGGACTTGCCTGGATCGTCAGCTTCGGGTTCTACCAGGCGCTGCGGCTGCTGGGTTACTGATACCGGTTCGGTCTGCAGGCGGCCGGGCAACGCCGGCGAGCCTGGGCAGCGCCGACTCCATAGGCTCGGGCATTCCCACGCCGTATCCCTGGGCATGGTCGATCCCCAGCACCCGCGCGGCTTTCAGGGTGGCGTCGTTTTCCACGAACTCCGCGATGGTCTCGATGCTCATCACATGGCCCAGCTGGTTGATGGCCTTGACCATGGCCCGGTCGATGTTGTCCCGCACCATGTTCTTCACGAAGCTGCCGTCCAGCTTGAGGTAGTCCACCGACAGATTCTTCAGGTAGGCGAACGAGCTGAGGCCGCTGCCGAAATCGTCGAGCGCGAACCGGCAGCCCATGTTGCGCAGCACCGTCATGAAGCGGGTGGCATTGTTCAGATTGGCGATGACCGCCGTTTCGGTGATCTCGAAGCACAGCTGAGCCGGACGGGTGTGATGCTGCTCCATCTGGCCTACGATGAAATCCAGGAACGCGGGGTCGGACAGGGACTGGCCGGACAGGTTGATGGAACAGGTCCCCACATCGGCGCCTCCGAGCCGGTGGCGTGCCAGCTTCGCTAGGGCGTGGGAAACCACCCAGCGGTCGATGGCAGGCATTAGATGGTAGCGTTCCGCAGCGGGCAGGAAGGCGCCGGGCGGCACGATCTCCCCTTCGGGGGTACGCATGCGCAGCAGCACTTCGCCGTGCACGCCCACCTGGCCGCCTCTGCGAAGCTGTACGATGGGCTGGAAATACAGTTCGAAGCGGTCGTTGTCCAGCGCATCCTGGATGCGCTGCAACCACTGCATCTGACCATGACGCTCGGCAACGGCCTTGTCGTCGAGTTGGAAGACGTGAATACGATTGCGTCCCTGTTCCTTGGCCACATAGCAGGCCGAATCGGCGGCGCTCAGCAGCTGGGAAAGGCTGCTGCTGGTGGCGTCTATGGGCACCAGCCCGATGCTGGCCCCCAGGTGGAATGTCTTGTTCTGCCAGCTGAAGCGAAACTCGTCCACGACCTTGCGCAGCACCTCCGCCACCCGTTTGGCGTGCTCCGGTGGGCACCCTTCCAGCAGCACGCCGAACTCGTCGCCTCCCAACCGCGCCAGAGTGTCGCCTTTGCGCAGACGGGAGCGCAGGCGCACCGCCAGTTCCTTGAGCAGCGCATCGCCGGCATCGTGGCCGCAGGTGTCATTGACGATCTCGAAGCGGTCCAGGTCCAGGTAGCACAGAGCATGCTCGCGCCCTTCGGTGCGCGCGCTCTCCAGGACCCGCGCGATGCTCTCTTCGAATTCGGACCGGTTCAACAGCCCGGTCAGTGGATCGTGGGTGGGCGGCTGGGCAGCGGCGAGCGCGTGCTCGCCTTGATCCGGATCGGTAACCGCATGCGCCGGGCGCGCCCCAAATGCCAGCCGCACGATCAGCAGCCACACCAGGCCCGCCAGGGCCAGATCCAACGGGGCCGCCCCCCAGGCCAACAGCGCGGTGATGGGAACCAAAGCGGGTATGGCGAATCCCAGGGATACCCGGGTCATGTTGGCGGCTGCCGCATGGGCGCTGATCACGACCGCTGCGGTGGCAGCGAACAGAAAAGCGGTATAACCGGACGGCGCGCCCCAATCGGGAAGCAGCACGCCGGCGCCCCACACCAGCCCATGGAGCACGGCGCCGGCCTGCTGGCGTGCCAGCCTTTCGGCGGCGTCTTCGGCGGCCGGATGTCGGCTTGCGCGCTCCACGATCCACTGGGCCATCCGGGCCCCGCTCACCCCGAGCTGCAGGCCCATCCAACCCAGGACGGCGGCCAGCGGCGCCACGTGCCAGAACACGGCCGCCACGACGACCGCGGCCGTCAGACGGAACAGCAGATCGGGAGGAGTGCGACGACAAAGTACCGCGGTGACGCCGTACCCTCCCGCCCCGTCGTTTGCCCCGTCGGCTCGGTCACGGCGCGCAAGCGCTCCCGCAGTGGGTCGGTCCCGTTCAGCAAGCGTGTCGTCAGCCATAACCTTGATAGTCTTGTTGTGGTTCTGAAACGTCGGATGGCAGCATCGCCAAAGCCCGTGGCCGCACGGCCCCGACCCCGGGCAAGAGGTACCTTTCAGGCGTATCGGTCGGCCGGGCTGGGACTTTAGCTGCCGGCGGTGGCGGGATTGGAGCGTCCCGTGCAAGATGAGTCTGCGGAAGGCGTTGATCATACAGGAGGTAATTCTATGGCCCGCCGTACCGACGCTGTTTTCGCCCTGATCTGCACCCTGCTCGCAAGCGCCTGGGCCGCGGCCGCCGCACCGCCTGAGGTGACTAGCCGCGAGG